>ENA-OQLI01000492-OQLI01000492.1-human-gut-metagenome-genome-assembly--contig:-NODE-492-length-47779-cov-8.111181_pt1 | contig 47779 bp, 39 predicted proteins | sample MGYA00242805_ERZ504812 | MGnify/ENA primary metagenome ERZ504812 (study PRJEB26092, sample SAMD00036430) | human gut metagenome | host: Homo sapiens | study: EMG produced TPA metagenomics assembly of... | reverse complement strand
TGTGCAAAAAGTGTGCAAAAGTGTGCAGAGCCCCAGAAAATGGAAAATCCCACGAGGAATCTTACGATTCTTCGTGGGATTTTGGTGCGCTCGAGGGAACTCGAATCCCTGGCCCTCTGATTAAAAGAATCCAAGGTGCATCATTCGTCAAATTTCAAAAGTTCGAAGAAGCATTATTTTTATCGCATCATCGCAAAACACGCCTTTGCACACACCGCATTGTTTGCATACAGTGTAATACTTTGCAACCGTTATCCAGCTATTCAGGTGTGCAAAAAGTGTGCAAAAATGTGCAGACGGGCAAAACAAAGCCCAATGGACAAATCAACCACCGGTTTTATGGCAGGGTTTAGGACATCCGAACAGACACCGTTTGATATAGAAATGAGGTTCACCATGAACAAACTGCTTTCCTGCCGCTTCAATATGGACACCAACCGGGTGGAAGCCCGGTTCGAGGATGGCACCACTCTTGCCATCGACTGCATCGCCGTCGAGGATGAGTGTGGCAACACCCCGGCACAGCGGGCAGAGCTGGACTGGCTGCTGTATAATAAGCCCTTGGAGTACGCTCAGCTTGTGCTGGGAGGAGAGATGGAGCACTATCTCTCGCTGGGATGCGACCACGGCAGGCTGGAAGATTAAGTCCCTATAAAGAACACGGTGCCCACCGACCTATGGTTTGCCATAAGCTGGTAGCATCGCTTCTTATCCATAAGCAACTCGCTCTTTTCGGCTAACGCTTTTTTGTAAATGTTTCCCTTGCAGAATCTCGCCAGATTCTCTATAATAAGAAAGAGCTTTATAAATCTTCTTTCAAATGTTGAATCTGCTCTTGGAGGTGAGTGAGCCCATGACCGGCAGCGGCGCAAATAACCGTGATGTTAAAAAAATCAACCGCATCCGAACGATTCGCAGCATTTTTTCCTGCGACCGAATCTCGCAGCCGGAGCTTGCGGCAAAAGTCAACAACAGCTGGCCGACCGTATTGCAGAATGTCAAAGAACTGATAGCGATGGGACTGGTGCAGGAGGTCGGCACCTTTGAATCTACCGGTGGGCGCAAGGCGAGAGCATTTGCTCCCGTGCGGAATGCCAGACTTGCGGTCGGACTGGAGATCACCCAGAATCATGTCGGAGCAGTTCTGGTCGATCTGTCCGGTAACCTTCTCCACTATGAGCGTAAAAAGCGTCTTTATGAGCGGTCGGACACCTATGCGGAAATGCTTGCCGGAATCGTGCAGGGGCTGATTGAAAAAGAGGGCTGCCCGGTCGAAAAAATCTTGGGCGTCGGCATTTCGCTGCCCGGTATTCTGGACAAAGAGGGGCAGACATTGGTTTACTCTCATGCCTTGGGTCTGCGGAATGTTCCTACCGAAGAATTCAGCCGTTACATCCCATTCTCCTGCCGGTTCATCAACGACGCGAACGCTGCCGGACTTGCTGAAGTGCGCGACCTCGAATCTCCCCGCAGCCTTGTCTACCTTTCTCTGAGCAACAGTGTCGGCGGTGCGATTCTGACCGGTGGAGCGCTCTATGGCGGCGACCATCTTCGTGCCGGAGAGTTCGGGCACAACACGCTCGTTCCCGATGGCCGCCCCTGCTACTGCGGAAAAAAGGGCTGTCTGGATGCCTATTGCTCTGCAAAAGTCCTCTCCCAGCTGACCGACGGAAATCTTGCACTATTCTTTGACGGGTTGCGCTCCGGCAATGCAGCTTTGCAAACGGCATGGAATGAATACCTTTCTTACCTTGCTGTAGCAGTCAATAATCTGCGCATGACCTTCGACTGTGATGTAATTGTTGGCGGCTACGTTGGCGGCTTTCTGGCAGAGTTTGGCGAACCGCTCCGGGAAATGCTGGTCGAGCGTAATACGTTTGAGCCGGACAGTTCCTACCTGAAGTTCAGCCGCTATAGGCTGGAAGCCTCTGCGCTGGGAGCCGCTCTGCTCCATATCGAAGCCTTTATTCAGAACCTATAAACCTTCCCATCGAGGACGGCACCTGCCGTCCTCGTTTTTTTGCACAATTCCGCCGCTTTTTCCTTGTGCAGTTCTCCGAATCCGCGAAAAAGGGCTTGACTTTGGTTGTGCGGTGTGTTAATTTGTAGTCACATTCATAAACACTTTATAAAAGTTAATAAACAAATAAAAACGGAGGTCATCTTATGAAAGGCACAATGAAAGTTGCAGTCATGAACGGCATCGGCAAGATGGGCTACACCACCCGCCCGATCCCCACACCCAAAGAGGACGAAGTTCTTGTCAAGCTGGAATACGTTGGCATCTGCGGCAGCGATATGCACTACTATGAAACGGGTGCGATCGGCAATTATGTGGTCAAGCCACCGTTCGTGCTGGGCCACGAGCCGGGCGGCACAGTCGTGGAAGTTGGCAGTGCTGTCAAGCATCTGAAAGTCGGCGACCGCGTTGCGCTGGAGCCGGGCAAGACCTGCGGTCACTGCAAGTTCTGCCGTGAGGGCAAATACAACCTCTGCCCGGATGTCGTGTTCTTCGCTACCCCGCCGGTAGACGGTGTTTTTCAGGAGTATGTGGCACATGAAGCAAACCTCTGCTTCAAGCTACCGGACAACGTAAGCACCATGGAAGGTGCGCTGATCGAGCCTCTGGCCGTTGGTTTCCACGCCGCCAATCAGGGCGGTGCTCATGCCGGTCAGACTGCGGTGGTCATGGGTGCAGGCTGCATTGGTCTGGTCTCCATGATGGCGCTGAAAGCCGAGGGTGTTTCCCGTGTTTACGTTGTAGATATCATGCAGAAGCGTCTGGATAAGGCTCTTGAACTGGGTGCAGACGGTGTGATCAACAGCCGCGAAAAGGATGCTGTCCAGACGATTCTCGACCTGACCGATGGTCTGGGCTGCGACCTCGTTATCGAGACTGCTGGTACAGAAATCACTACCCGCCAGGCCATTGAGATGGCGCAGAAGGGCGCAAACATCGTTCTGGTTGGTTACTCCAAATCCGGCGAGATGACCCTGCCTATGAGCCTTGCACTGGACAAGGAACTGACCTTCAAGACCGTGTTCCGTTATCGCCACATTTACCCCATGGCGATCGATGCCGTTGCTTCCGGCAAAATCAATCTGAAGGGTATTGTGACCAACATCTTTGACTTTGACGACATCCAGAATGCCATGGACAAGAGCATTTCGGACAAGGCCAACATCGTCAAAGCAGTGGTGAAGATTGCGGAGGAAACGAAGGTATGAGCTTTCCGCAGGTTCTGACCGGTGTGGCGCACATTGGCATCCCAACAAATGATCTCGACAAGACCATTGCATTTTACAAGAAGCTGGGGTTTGTTTCTGCGCTGGAAACGGTGAACAAAGCCGCCGGGGAGCGCGTTGCGTTTCTTCAGCTTGGCGATCTGATGATCGAAACCTATGAAAACCATCGTGCGGCGGAAAAGGCCGGAGCAATCGACCATGTAGCTCTGGCAACGACCGATATCGAAGCCGCCTTTGCTGCGGCAAAAGAGGCAGGGATGCACCTGCTGCATTCCAGCATCCAGTCACTGCCGTTCTGGGAAAACGGTGTTCGCTTTTTCATGGTCGAAGGCCCGAATAAAGAGAGAATAGAGTTCTGCCAGAAATTATAAGCATCGCGTCAAGAGGAGAAAGGAGCGCGCCGTATGAGTTACGCAGCAGAGCCGAAACAGCAGGATACGAACATCAAAGTCCCTCTGATCAGTAAAATCGCTTACGGCATGGGCGATGTGGGCTGCAACTTCAGCTGGATGTTCGTTGGCAACTTCTTGATGATTTTTTACACCGATGTCTGCGGCATCAGCATGGCGGCAGTGTCCCTCCTGATGCTGGTCTCCCGCTTCTGGGATGCCATCAATGACCCCGTGATCGGTTCGCTGAGCGACCGCACCCGTTCCCGCTGGGGACGCTACCGTCCATGGCTGCTGTTCGGCGCACCGGCAACTGCTGTGGTGCTCGTGCTGACGTTCTGGGCGCACCCCACATGGTCAGACAGTGCTAAGAGCCTGTATATGTACATTACTTACTGTGTACTGGTTCTGGGCTATACTTGCGTGAACATCCCTTATGGTACGCTCTGCGGCACCCTGACCCAGAACATCGAGGAGCGTGCGAAAATCAACACCTCCCGCTCCGTCTGTGCCATGATCGCCATCAATATCATCAACATCATCACCCTGCCTTTGATCTCTGCTTTTGGCGGTGATAATGCAGCACGGGGATATCTTCTGGTGACCGTCCTTTACGGCGGTATCTTCACCCTCTGTCACTGGTTCTGTTTTGCCAAAACCAAAGAGGTCGTCCAGCCCCCGGAGCGGAAAAAAGTCTCACTGAAAAAGCAGTTGGATGCAGCACTTCAGAACAAGCCCTACCTGATTGCACTGGCGGGTCAGTTCCTGTTCGGTGTGACGCTGTATGGCCGCAATGCCGACCTGCTCTATTACTTCAAATATGTGGAAGGCAACGAGAATCTGTTTACCATCTACTCGATGATCCTGATCGTTCCCTCCATTCTGGGTGCTGCGGCATTCCCCTTCGTGTTTGAAAAGCTGGGCAACAAAGGGCACACCGCTTCCCTTTTCGCTGCCGGAACCGGCGTTTCCCTGATTGCGCTCTATTTCTTCAGTGCAGTTTCTTCTCCCATTCCGTTCTATACATTCGCTGCACTGTCCCAGTTCTTCTTCTGCGGATTCAATACCGCCATCTATGCCATCGTTCCCGACTGCGTGGAGTATGGCGAGTGGAAAACCGGTGTCCGCAACGATGGTTTCCAGTACGCATTCGTTTCACTGGGGAACAAGCTGGGCATGGCGATTGGCACCTCTGCGCTGGCTGGTGTGCTGAGTACATTGAGTTTTGCCCCCAATCAGGTGCAGAATGCTGCCGTGCAGAATGCGATGCACTATGCATTCTCGCTGCTTCCCGGTGTGCTGTGGCTGATAACAGCGATTGTCCTGTTCTTCTACCGAATCAGTAAGCGTTCGTATAACCAGATTATGTCCGAACTGAACGCTAAAAAAACAGGTTGAGGTGATACCATGTTTGATGTTGTAGCTTTGGGAGAAAGCCTGATCGACTTTACCCCGAACGGAACCAATGCACAGGGCATCGAATTGTTTGCCCGGAATCCCGGCGGTGCACCCGCCAATGTCCTTGCCATGAATGCCCGTCTGGGCGGCAAAACAGCATTCATCGGAAAAGTCGGCAAAGACGGATTTGGCGATTTTCTCCGCCAGACCCTTGTGGAAAGCAGCATTGATGTGTCCGGTCTGGTGATTGACGAAAAGATTCCCACGACCCTTGCCTTCGTACAGCTTGACAGCAAGGGAGACCGCTCCTTTACCTTTTACCGGAACCCCGGTGCCGATGTGATGCTGACTTCGGCAGAAGTCAACAGGAATCTGATTGACGATGCTGCCATCTTCCATTTCGGCTCTGTCTCTCTGACCTCCGACCCAAGCCGCACCGCCACGTTGGAAGCTGCGCGGTATGCACGGCAGCAGGGCAAGCTGGTCAGCTTTGACCCCAATTACCGTCCGCTTCTGTGGGAGCACCCGGCAGATGCCGTTGTCCAGATGCAGGAAGGTGTCAAGCTGGCGGATCTTCTGAAAGTTTCCGAGGAAGAAATGCAGCTTATCACAAACGAAAGCGACCTTGCCCGCGGCTCACAAGCCCTGCTCGAAATGGGGCCATCTCTTGTGCTGGTATCGCTGGGTGCAAAGGGTGCTTATTACCGGAACGCTGTGAGCGCAGGGCATCTTCCCACCTATGATGTGCCTACCGTGGACACGACGGGTGCAGGCGATGCTTTCATGGGCGCAATTCACTACCAGCTCCGGAGAAAAGCTGCGGAGGATTTGCGTACCCTCCCTGCATTTGAGCTTGAAGAAATCGTCCGCTTCGGCAATGCAGCGGGCAGTCTGACCACGACAAAGGGCGGCGCAATCCCTGCAATGCCCTCCATGGTGGAAATTCAGAACTGCATTGCCTCTATCCCACTGATGTAAAAGAAAGGATACCCTATGACAAAATTACAGATCAGAATGCGGCAGGTCGATCAGGTCAAGGACTTTGTAGATTTGCTGTCCAAATATCCCTATGAGATGGACTTAGTCTCCGGGCGATATACCATTGATGCCAAATCCCTGCTTGGCATTTACAGTCTCGACCTGAGCAATCCGCTTACCCTTGTGATTTATTCCGATTCCTGCGAAGAACTGCTGACACAGCTCCATGCGCTGCTCCCAGATTGCATCGTCTGATTTTCTACGCTTTTCTCCTTCTTCCATTTGCACCGTTCAATTCTGGTTCTCCTTCACCAGAATCGGGCGGTGTTTTGATTTGTATAAGTCCTACTATCACCGCTTTACCACAATAAATTTTGCAAAACCATCTTGACGCGCTCCGCAATCCATGATACCCTTTATCGCAAATCCCACCAATTTTGTAGAAAAGTACAGAACGGCGAGGATTTATTCCCCATGAAGATTTTTACCGCCCCGCAACACACTCGATTCATTTTGCCGCCGTTTCACCCGACAAAATCATCGCTGCGCTGCGTGGGCGGTATTTTTCTTTTTCACAAATAAAATCTTATGTAGTTGTTCAATCTTCCAAAATTTGTTTTTGGTTGTTGACCACACAACCGCAAAGTGTTATTCTTGTGCTTGAAAGAAGCAGAACGTAGTGTCCGCACTGCGTCCGGCTTTCTTCATACTGTACCTTGAATCTTACATAAGCCGTCTGAACGAGATACTGCGCCATGACCTCACACTTTCTGTGGGCGAGCCGGACAACGCCGCTGCAAAACAGGGGCAGGAACTGCGTTCGGTGTGAACGGTGACCATGAGCAGGGGCTTTGCCTTTTCACACGTTTTGCTCTGCAAAATTTTCAACGTGCATTGCGGTTCGACTTCTGAAATTTTCAGTGTTGCACGGAAAGGGCGAAAGCAAGTATCGACCTGTGGCCACAAATTTTCAATGCTTGAAAAATTGCTATCCACTCAGTCATCCTTGTTGGGGAGTGCCTTCCCCAAACCCTGCTCTAGCTTCGCACCGTTGGTGCGAATGCGGCGTGTCGCATTACATAGCCCTCTCCATCCCGGAGCGGGCATTTATCATTTTCACAGGAGGTCGAATATGGCTGAAATGAAAAGTCCGAACGTACACGCAAAGAAGAACCGCAATGACACGCCGCGAAAACGAAAGACACACATCATCAAAGTCAGAGTGACCGCAGAAGAAAAACTGCGGATCGCATACGCCTGCAAAGAGCTCCACCTCACCCAATCCGAACTCGTCCGCCGCGTCCTGTACGGCGTGAATGTCAAGCACACCGTTGTGGTGGCGCAGGGCGGCGAGGATGCACTGGCGGCGCTTGCTGCCTTGTCTGCCCAGTGCAGCAAGGTAGGCAGCAACCTCAACCAGCTTGCACGGCACTTCAACTCCGGCGGCAAAGACACCGAGCAGCTCCGGGCGCAAATTCTGGAGGAACTGTCCGCACTCACGAACTTTCGGCTGAAAGCCGAAGAAACAGTTGGTGAACTGTATGGCAACCATCAAGCAATAATCCGGCTGCGCCGAATTGGCTGTAAAAAATCACTTCCGCGATTTTTTCTAATGTAAGCAGCCTGCGGCTGCAATCAGCATGACCTCGAAAAACTCTAACTATGCCGCCGCCGAAAGCTATCTCACCTTTCAGCACAACGAGTACACTGGTCTGCCCATTCTGGACGAGAAGGGCAGACCTAAGCTGCGGGATTCGTACCTGCTCGACACCCTTGAGTGCGGCGAATCTTCGTTCGCTATGGCCTGCCTGATCGCCAATCGCAAGTACGGCAAGAACGGCAGGCGGGAGGACGTGAAGACCCACCACTATATCATCAGCTTCGATCCGAAGGACGCAGTAGAGAACGGCCTGACCATGGAGCGGGCGCAAGCCCTTGGCTTGCAGTTCTGCAAGGACAACTTTCCCGGTCATCCCGCCATCGTCTGCACCCACCCGGATGGGCACAACAGTGCCGGGAACATCCACGTCCACATCGTCATCGGCAGCTTGCGTGTCCGCACCGTGGAACGGCAGCCCTTCATGGACAAGCCGTGCGACTGGGAAGCGGGCAAGAAGCACCGCTGCACTTCTGCCATGCTCCGGCACCTCCGTGTCGCAGTCATGGAGATGTGCGAGCAAGCCGACCTGAACCAGATCAACCTGCTGGAAGCCCAAGGCGACCATGTTTCGGAGCGCGAGTATTGGGCGCAGCGGCGCGGACAACGCCGCCTCGACCATGCCAACGCCAAACTTGCCGCCGAAGGGCAGCAGCCCACCCAGACCGTCTACCAGACCGAGCTGGACAAGCTGCGAAAGCAGATCTACGCTGTGCTGAACAAGACCACCACCTTCGAGGAATTTTCTGCATTGCTCATGCAGGAACACGGCATCGCCGTGAAAGAGAGCCGAGGTCGGTTGAGCTACTGCCCGCCCGGCCGGACAAAGTTCATCACCGCCAAGAAACTGAGCAAGAAGCTGGAAAAAAAGCAGGTGCTGACCGCCCTCTCCCAGAACATCCAGCTTGCCGCCATCATCCAGCCCAGCAGCGAACAGAAGCCGGATAAGATCAGGAAACTGGTTGACATTCAGGCGAACGTTGCTGCGGGCAAGGGCATCGGCTATGAGCGTTGGGCGAAAAAGTTCAACCTCAAACGCTGGTCGCAGACCTTGTGTCTCCTGCAGGAGAAAAAGCTGCTCAGCGAAGATGCCCTGAACCAGCGCATTGCCGAACTGAAAACCCAGCACGACGATGCACTGGCGGTGGTCAAAGACCTGGATGCCCGCATGGTCTCCCTCAAGGAGCTGCGCGGGCATCTTGTGGTCTATCGGCAGTACAAGCCTCTTGCACAGAAGCTCCAGACTGTGCGGAATCCCGCCAAGTTCAAGGAGCAGCACCGTGCAGAACTTGCCGTGTACGAGGCCGCTTGCGCCTATTTCAAGGCCAACGGGCTCAGGACACTGCCGGACCTCAAAAAACTGGATGCCGAATACCAGACCCTTTCCTCGGAGAAAAACGGGTTCTACACCCGCTACAAGAAAGCGCAGATCGAGCTGCGTGAACTCCGCACCGCACAACAGAACGTGGAAGCCTTCTTCCGCAAGGAAGAGCGCGGCCACGCCGTACCGCAGCAGGAGGTCAAATGAACAACACTCTGACGGATCGATGTGTGAATAAACCCAACCTCACCCACGCCCCTCACCGGGCTTCGTCCTTTCGCCTGTACCCCGCCCATTGGGACGGAGGGTAGCACCTCCGTCTTTTCGGACGTAAAGAACGCCATCTCGACCCGGCAGGCAGCGGAGCTATACGGCTTCGCCGTAAACCGGAACGGTATGATGTGCTGCCCCTTCCACGGGGATAAACACCCCAGCATGAAGGTGGACAGCCGTTTCCACTGTTTCGCCTGTCAGGCGGATGGCGATGTGATCGATTTTGTCGGCAGACTTTTTCAACTTTCTCCCTATAAGGCTGTGGAAAAGTTGAAGGAGGACTTCGGCATGGCTCTTGCCGACGGCAAGGTGCGGCTTGCTCCCCGCAGACCGCCCACCGTCCGGCAGCAGCTGCTGGACTATTACCGCTGTCTGCAGCGTTGGCGGGTCCGATACGCACCGCAGTCACCCACAGAAGAACTTCACCCCTGCTTTCTTGAAGCGATAAAGAACCTTGACATCGTTGAATATTATCTGGACTGTTCGGTGCTCCCGGACCCGCAGACCGAAAACGAGCTACGGAAGTATTGGGAGGGATTGCATGAGCGACTGGAAAAAGAGGAACGAAGATTGGCGTGATGAGGACGAACTGGAAGAAGAGGAAGAATGCGAATGCCCTTGGGTAGACAGTAAGGGCAAAGTGCGTGAAACCGCTTACTGCCAGTACCTTTTAGAGAAACACCCCATGATGTGCCTGAAACAGAAGCTGTTCGACCAGAACGGCGAGGTAGACGAGGACGCACTGCTCTACGAAGTCCACAGCGACCTCCGTGACTTTGTGCTCGACAACCTTGCCAAGAAGGAGAAGCAGGTTCTGGACGCACTTCGTATCGAAACCTATACCCCTGAATGGAAACCCCAGCTTGACCGCATCCATCTCCAGAACGGGACCTACTTTCTGGACGAGCGGGGCTTTGTGCCGGAAAAGGAACTCTGCCTGAACCGGCTCCCCGTGGAATACCAGCCCGATGCCCCCGCACCGACCAAGTGGCTGGAATTTCTGGACGGTCTGCTGATCCCGGAGGACATTCTGACCTTGCAGGAATATCTCGGCTATCTTCTGATCCCGTCTACCAAGGCGCAGAAGATGCTGGTCATGACCGGCAAGGGTGGCGAAGGAAAATCCCGCATCGGCTTGCTGCTGAAGAAGCTGTTCGGGGAAGCCTCTCACTCCGAATCCATCCTCCGCATCGAAACGAACCGCTTTGCCAGTGCAAATCTGGAGTACAAGCTGGTCATGGTCGATGACGACCTGAACATGGTGGCTTTGCCCGAAACCCGGAACATCAAGTCCATCGTTACCGCCGAGGACCGTTTGTGCATTGAGCGAAAGAATAAGCAGGCTGTCCAAGGTCTGCTGTACGTTCGTTTCATCTGCTTCGGCAATGGCAACCTTGTGGCTGCTCACGATGACAGCGACGGCTTCTGGCGCAGACAGATCCTCATCACGGTGAAAGACCGTGACCCTGCCCGGGTGGATAACCCGTTCCTCATCGAAGAGCTGTCCGAGGAGCGTCCCGGCATCCTGCTGTGGATGCTGGAGGGGTTACACCGTCTGCTGGCGAACCGCTATCAGTTCACCATCAGCGAGCGCTCCATCCAGAACCTTGAAGCAGCCATGGCGGACAGCGATAACCTGACCCAGTTCATGCAGGCAACGGCGTATGTCCGCTTCAGGCCCGACACCGAGGAACGCTCCACCTATCTCTACCGCGCCTACACCAAGTGGTGCGAGGATAATCTGGAATCACCCGTTCCGCAAAAGAAGTTCAGCCAGTTCCTGCTGAAAAATGCAGGGAAGTATGGCCTGACCTTTTCCAAGCACATCGAGGGAAAGTATCGCGGCTTCCGGGGCGTATGCGTCCACCCCGCCTTTGCTGCGGCATAAAACACACGAAAAGTGAAATTCTCCCGCCCCACGCGCCCCAAAGCATTTGTTTTTACCTGTTATCGTTGTTTTCTTCGGGCGCGTGTCCGCTCCTTCCGGGCGGATGCAGGGCGGCAACACGCCCTTCGGGGCGGGAAAGAAACCCAGATGCGCCCCAAGAGGGCGCGTGCATCCCAGCCATGCGCCCTATAAAATCAACACAGGAAGGTACTTTTGTGCGGTTTGGGGCGCGTGGGGCGCGTAAATTCAAGTTCTCGCACTTTTTTGGGCTGCTGCTTCGGGTCAGGAGCGGCAGGCCCTTACATATTAGCCAGCCCACAAGGGTGCAGCTCAACCGGAGCTGCACCGGGTCTGGAGAAGTGCAAAGGAGACATGCCTATGACGAATGTCCGCAAAAATTCCACCAAACTGACCCGTGAGGACTTGAAAATCGCGCCCGAATCCCCTACAATGAAATTGTCCGAAACCCCTGCCGTAGAACCTTCTGACCAGACCAGAAAAACCGTCCGACACGCCCCGCTCGTTTACCGGGTGGAGGAGATTGCCCAACTGTTGGCGATCTCCAACCGTGCTGCGTACAATCTGTGCAACACCACGAAAGACTTCAAGGTGATCCGCCTCGGTACCAGCATCCGGGTAAGCAAGCAGAGCTTTGACGATTGGTTTGCAGCGGTCTGAGGGAGGGAATATCTATGGCATCTATTCTCAGGCGCGGAGATTCCTACTCCGTTCGTTTCAAATACAAAGACCATGCTGGCCGAATCTGTGAAGGCTGGGAGAGCTTCAAAACCAAGAAGGAAGCGCAAGACCGCAAGATCTCGGTAGAGAAAGAACTCTTGGACGGTACGTTCCTCATACCCGATGCAATGACGGTAGCGGAAATGCTGTACAAGTGGCTTCCCATCCAGTCCAGCAAGCACAAGTGGGCACCCAAAACCTACACCCACACGGTAGCCATGATCCAGAATCTTGTCGTGCCCTATCTTGGCAAGAAACAGATTCAGAAGGTTCAGACGTATGACCTCGAACAGTTCTACGCCACGCTGAGCCGGACACCGCGCGGACTGTATAAGCAGGGTGTCAAGCAAACGCTCACCGACAAACAGAAGCGGCAGTTTCTTACGGGTGCTTCCATCCGGGAAGTCCACGCCATGCTCAAGACTGCCTTTTCCTATGCCGTTGAGTGGGGTCTGCTCCTCAAGTCACCGATTCCGAGAGAAGCCCCGAAATCGACCTCGGAAGAACGTGCCATCTGGGACGAAAAGACCATGCTTGCTGCGTTGCAGACCATGACCGACCCTACGCTCCACCTTGCTGTTCATCTGAGCATGATTCTCTCGCTGCGTGTCGGAGAGATCCTTGGCTTGCAGCCGGGAGACATCGACTTCGATGCAGCGGATGGACGTGGGACCATCACGGTCGGCAGGAGCTTACAGCGCACCGAAAAGGCTGCACTGGAAAAGACCGATCCGAATCAGATCTACCACATTTTCCCCGACCAGCGTGAGGGCAGCAGCTCCGCACTGGTGCTGAAGAAGCCGAAAACCAAGAAATCCAGCCGCACCCTTTATCTGACGAGACCCTTGAAAGAGGAACTGCTGGCTTGGCTGGAAAAGCTCTGTCAGGACGAGCTTGCCATGGATGGCAGGTATCGCAACTGTGGTCAGCTCTTCCGCCTTCCCAACGGTATGCCTGTTGCCCCGGAAGCCCTTTCTAAATGGTACCGCGCATGGCGTGCGGAGCACCCGGAGTTTGAGAAGATCGTGTTCCACGGTCTGCGCCACTCCAGTGCCACCTACCAGCTGCTGCAATCTGGCGGTGACTTCAAATCGGTGCAGGGCAACACCGGCCATGCAACCGCCACCGTCCTGATGGACACCTACGCCCACACGCAGGACAAACCCCGGTTGGAGCTGGCTGAGAAGCTGGAAGCAGACTTCTATTCGCAGGACATCGGCTCCCCCAAATCCGGCTCTGCGCCGGTAAAAGAAAATCTGCCGGACAGCATCCAGATCACCCCGGAAGGGATGCTGAAAGTTGTCCGACAGATGAACCCCGAGCAGCGGCGTGAGTTTACCCGCCTGCTGTTCGCTTGAAAAAAGTATGGAAAATTCGCGTTTGCAAGCGCAGCGCAGCAATGAAAGCCCCAGTGGGGCTTTTAAGCGACGGAGCGGTCTTGCGCAGCAAGATGGAGGGGCTTTGCCCCGACAAGTTCCGCCACGATGCACAGAATGCAGACAATGCAAGGAAAAACACGGCTTTCCCGCCGGTGTGCAAAAAGTGTGCAAAAGTGTGCAGAGCTCCAGAAAAAGGAAAATCCCACGAGGAATCTTACGATTCTTCATGGGATTTTGGTGCGCTCGAGGGAACTCGAATCCCTGGCCCTCTGATTAAAAGTCAGATGCTCTACCGGCTGAGCTACGAGCGCATATTCTGCGGCAAAACAATACCGCCGAATAATATTACCACAATTGGCTGCAAAAAGCAAGAGCGACACCTAAAAAAGCGGAAATTTCAGCTTTATACAACAAAGTTACTCAAAAAACCTTTGCGCCCGGCGCTGCAGCAGCTCCACCAGCAGGCCGGTATAGATGCTGACCATCGAGGGCGTCTCGCCCAGATCCATGGCCTTGCGCTGGGGCAGGTCGGCTAAGCGTCCCTTGTACAGGCACTTCAGCTGGGGTAGCAGGGGGTAGTCGTTGGGGTGCATCAGGGTGCTGTCCTTGGGCAGCGCCAAAGCGCCGCTTTGCTCCAGCACCTCACTGACAAACTGGGAGCAGAAATAATGCCGGCGGCGTTGCCAGCGGATATGCAGTGCGCACAGGATCAGCCCCAGAATATTAAAGCTGTACTCCTCGCTGTGGCGCATGAACTCCTCGGCGCGGCACAGGGCGTGGGAATAGGCCTCGTCGGACACCTCCAGCGCGTACAGCGCACAGGGGGCGTCGTCTCGCAGCCGGAAAACGCCCTTGTTCAGATATTCCTTGCTGGGGCCCGCCGGGAACATGGTGTAGCCGTTTTTGCGGGTGGAGCTGTACAGGCAACTCAGCTCTGCATCAAACGCCATGGAGGCGTGGGTATAGCTGGCACCGGTGGCGGCATAGACCAGTTTGGACAGCAGCGTGCCGGAGCGGGTGAGCAGAATGTAGATGGTTTTCATGGCAGTTCCTTTATATGTGAACCGCCGCGGCGGGCGGAAAAGTGCTTCTGTTTAAAATAAGTATAGCACAACGAAAGTCCTTTCGCCAGAAAAACGTTTGAGCCAACGCAAAAATTACACAATAAGACAAAGGCAGCAGCAAATCGGGGATAAAAATGCGCAAATCGTCCTGTTTTTTAATGTATCCATGCTTGTCAAACTTTTATCAAAATGTCGGTTTTTCCCCGTCCCGCCTTATTTTTCACAGTCTGCGTCCCTGCAGGGCTTCGGGAATTTACTTAATGCGGGAAAGCTTGTTTATGAAATTTGTTTCTTTTTTGCAAACAGAACCTTCCATTTATTGCTTTTGGAAAGCTTTTGTGTATAATGGTAGACAGGAGAATTTGCACTGCATCGTTCTGTGCTGTCTCCCCCTTATGCGGTGTCCGTACCATAAATGGCGCTGCATCTCCTACACAGAGTTATGTAAGGATCAAACGAAAGTAGAGGTACGCAAATATGGCAAAGTTGGATCTTACCAAGTATGGCATCACCGGCACGACTGAAGTCGTGCACAACCCCTCCTACGAGCAGCTGTTCGCAGAGGAGACCAATCCCGAGCTGGAAGGCTACGAGAAGGGTCAGGTCAGCGAGCTGGGTGCTGTGAACGTGATGACCGGCATCTACACCGGCCGTTCTCCCAAGGACAAGTTCATCGTGATGGACGAGAACTCCAAGGACACCGTGTGGTGGACCAGCGATGAGTACAAGAACGACAACCACCCCGCTTCCCAGGAGGCTTGGAAGGCTGTCAAGGAGATCGCTCAGAAGGAGCTGTCCAACAAGCGCCTGTACGTCGTGGATGCTTTCTGCGGCGCCAACAAGGATACCCGCATGGCAGTGCGTTTCATCGTGGAAGTGGCCTGGCAGGCACACTTCGTTACCAATATGTTCATCCGTCCCACCGCTGAGGAGCTGGAGAACTTCGAGCCTGATTTCGTTGTTTACAACGCTTCCAAGGCTAAGGTCGAGAACTACAAGGAGCTGGGCCTGAACTCCGAGACTGCTGTGCTGTTCAACATCACCAGCAAGGAGCAGGTCATCGTCAACACCTGGTACGGCGGCGAGATGAAGAAGGGTATGTTCTCCATGATGAACTACTTCCTGCCGCTGAAGGGCATTGCTTCCATGCACTGCTCTGCCAACACCGACAAGAACGGCGAGAACACCGCCATCTTCTTCGGTCTGTCCGGCACCGGCAAGACCACCCTGTCCACCGATCCCAAGCGTCTGCTGATCGGCGATGACGAGCACGGCTGGGACGACAACGGCGTGTTCAACTTCGAGGGCGGCTGCTACGCAAAGGTCATCAACCTGGATAAGGACTCCGAGCCTGATATCTACAACGCCATCAAGCGCAACGCTCTGCTGGAGAACGTCACTCTGGATGCCGAGGGCCACATCGACTTCGCTGACAAGTCTGTCACCGAGAACACCCGTGTGTCCTACCCCATCAACCACATCCAGAACATCGTGCGTCCCGTTTCTTCTGCTCCCGCAGCAAAGAACGTGATCTTCCTGTCTGCTGACGCCTTCGGCGTTCTGCCCCCGGTCTCCATCCTGACCCCGGAGCAGACCCAGTACTACTTCCTGTCCGGCTTTACCGCAAAGCTGGCAGGCACCGAGCGCGGCATCACCGAGCCCACCCCCACCTTCTCCGCTTGCTTCGGCCAGGCTTTCCTGGAGCTGCACCCCACCAAGTACGCTGAGGAGCTGGTCAAGAAGATGAAGATGAGCGGCGCTAAGGCTTACCTGGTCAACACCGGCTGGAACGGCACCGGCAAGCGCATCTCCATCAAGGACACCCGTGGTATCATCGATGCTATCCTGAACGGCGATATCAACAACGTGCCCACCAAGAAGATCCCCTACTTCGACTTCGAGGTTCCCACCGTCCTGAACGGTGTTGACACCGGCATCCTGGATCCCCGCGATACCTACGCCGACGCTTCCCAGTGGGAGGAGAAGGCCAAGGATCTGGCTGGCCGCTTCATCAAGAACTTCAAGAAGTACGAGGGTAACGAGCACGGCAAGGCTCTGGTCTCTGCCGGCCCCCAGCTGTAAGCTCTGATCCCAGCATTTTTCTTCTGAACTCCATATAAAGAAGCTCCCCACCCTGTGCTCATTGACCGAGCACAGAGTGGGGAGTTTTTGCGTTTCAGCGTCTGTAAACGAAGCGTCGATTGCCTTTTGGTGCGTGGTATGCTATCCTTTTTCCAAAGGATGTGAGCACAATGGATGCGAAAACGTTCGGGGCATTTCTCGCCCGGATGCGCAAGTCACAAGGATTAACACAGGCAGAGCTGGCCCAGCAGCTGCATGTAACAGATAAGGCTGTCAGCCGATGGGAACGCGGGGTCGGCCTGCCGGACATCAACACGCTGGAACCACTGGCCGACGCGCTGGGGCTGACCCTTGCCGACCTGATGCACTGCCGCGACCCGCAGGAAGCAGATATTGCACCGGAAGTCCCGCTGGAAGATTTCTTTACCCTGCTGCGCCGTCAACAATCCATTGACTGGCGCTCGGTACGGGCAGTTTTGTTTTGGCTCAGTGCCGCACTGGCCATCTGGGGCATCCTCGCCTGCCCGGGCCGGATGGCCGTCCACTGGCGTACCCTGAGCAATGGGAACCTGCAGGCAGACGGCTGGCTTCCCTCCTGGGTGTTTTTCCCATTGTTCGTCGGGATAGAATTTCTCTCGCTGGAGCTCTGGAACAACTTTGAGCAGACCGGCTACTACCGACACTGGGGTGAGATAGGTGCCTCCGTCACCCGCTCCATGAACTTCTGCTCCCCTACTGTCCGGCTCTGGAAGTTTGTGCTCGACCTGCTGTTCTTCTTCGGGTTCGGCTTTGTGATCCCCTGCGCTGAGATGATGGCGATTCTGATCAACTGAAAAAAAGAAAGCCCTTCCTGTCGCACTCAGGCGAAAGGAGGGCTTTCTATCATCTTATCAGAAGGTTTCCGTTCTTATATTCCTCTGATTTTAAGATCCTTTACTTTTCGTTCTTTGCACGGCGTTCTTTCAGATCGCTTTCCATCTGCGCCAGCGTCTTTTTATCCAGATTGAACACCACGCCGTACGCAATGATCATCACGATATAGCTTCCCAGATACATGACCGGCACCAGATAGCGCATCCGGGTTGCCACTTCGATCGTCTGTGCAGCCTTCAGAGATGCATCATAGCCCAGTTTGGTTGCCAGAACAAGGCCCAGAGAAGGTCCGATGCCCTGTGCAAGCTTACGGAAGAAGGAGTGCAGTGCATAGGTAGTGCCTTCTTCTCGCACACCAAATTTCCACTCGTTATAATCGATCGCATCTGCCATCAGAGACCAGCTCAGGCAGCTTCCGATGCCGCCACCCAGCATTGCAATGACCTGACACAGGACATAAAGGCCGAGGCCCCGGCTGTCCGGTGTGATGGGCAGAACCAGCATCAGGACGTACGCCAGCGCACAGACGACTGAACCAAAGGTCACGGCTTCCTTCTTGCCAAAGCGCTTGACGATACGGCTCACAAAAGGACTGAAGATGAAAACGCCAAAGTAGGAGATCATACCCACAATGCCGGAGATCTTTGCATTCTTGAAATAAGCCTGGAACAGGATCTGACCTGCAGTAGAGGCACCATACATACCAATAAACGTTGCGATAGGTGCCAGCGTTGCGCCCACAGCCGGGCGGTTATGGATAAAGTTGTTGAATGCCTTTATGATGTTGAACTTTGGTGCATCCTCTTTCAGAGTGATCGTGGTGTCCACACGCACCTTTGTGTTCGTGACCATAAAGCGGAAGCAGACCAAACCGATCACACCCATGATCAGAGCGATGACAAACATCTGCTCACCGCGCAGGTTGTTCTGGTTATCATAAATGATCACCGGAATCAGCATACCGGTCAGAAGCGCACCGCCCATAGAACCAATGGAGCGGAAAGTCGACAGCTGTGCACGCTGGATCGGGTCATCCGAGATCAGAGACAGCATCGAGCCATACGGCACATTTGCAACGGTGTAGAAAGCATCCCAGATCATATAGCCTGCCACAAACAGAATGTTCTTGACCATACCGGGAGCCTGCGGGAACGGCAGATAGCAAAGTGCACCGGCCACGGTCAGTCCGATCGCACCGAACCAGATATAGGCAAGGAACTTGTTCCGGCGGTATTTGTGCGTATCCGCATCTACCATTGCTCCGATAATCGGATCGTTGATTGCGTCCCAGATCTGCACGATCAGCAGAAGGGATGCCATCAGGTAGTTGTCGATCCCCATAAACTGCGTCCAATAAATCGTCAGGTAACCTTTGAGCGCAAAACTCATATTGCAGCCAAAGTCACCCGCTGCGTATGCAAGTTTATCACGCAATCCAAACCCTGCAGACGCATCCACTGTTGATTTTCCCATGAAAATACTCCTTCCTCAAATTTCCGGACTATTTTGGCACACGGCCCGCAAGCTGTATGCTCATTTATAAATCCATGATACGGCATCTCCTTCCAAAATGTTAGTATTTTTTTATGATATCGCCCGAATATTTTACGATTTTAAAGTATTTCTTGTTGTATTCTTTAATCTATGCAGCATTTTCGTAATTCTGTACAAACAATCTTTTTCTTTTTTGTATACAAAATATTTTTTCTTAGCCGAATCTTTTCTTTGTTGAGAACGGCGTTGTGCGCCGAGCATAAAGCAAGGGCCCTTGCACGAGGATCTGTGCAAGGGCCCTTGCTTTATATTGTTTCTTATTTCGCCGCCTCAAACTCGGCTTCGATCTCCTTCGAGGGGGCGGGGGTGACCAGGCTGACCACCACGCAGACAAGCAGGGAGGTCAGGAAGGCAGGCAGCAGCTCATAGATGCCGAACACACCGCCCAGAGGGCTGACGAGGTACTTCCAGACAAAGACCATCAGGCCGCCGGCGAGCATTCCGGCCAGCGCGCCCTGCCAGTTGCAACGCTTCCAGAAGAGCGCACAGAGCATGACCGCACCGAATGCGCCGCCGAAACCGGCCCATGCAAAGCTGACGATGCCGAACACGCTGGAATTGGGGTCACGGGCCAGCACCACGCCCACCACGCTGACGCAGATGATGGTCAGGCGGGCAGCAAACAGGCTCTGGCGTTCGGTCAGCTTCATGTGGCCGAACTCCTGCAGGATGTTCTGGGAGACGCTGGACGCGGCGGCAAGCATCTGGCTGTCGGCGGTGGACATGGTGGCGGCAAGGATGCCCGCCAGGATCAGGCCCGCCAGAACGGCTGCCAGAATGCCGTGCTGTGCAATGAGGTTTGCAATGCGGACGATGACCGTCTCGCTGGAGGAGCCGCTCAGGTACTCCAGCGCGCCTGCCTTGGTCATGCCAAGGCCCACCATGCCGATGATGATGGAGGCTGTCATGGCAATGACGACCCACACGCTGGCAATGCGGCGGCTGAGCACCAGCTTCTTTTCGTCCTCAATGGCCATGAAGCGGAGCAGGATGTGGGGCATTCCGAAGTAGCCCAGGCCCCACGCCATGGTGGAGACGATGTCCAGCAGGCTGTACGAGGTGGCCGTGCCCTCGGCGGCGTTGTGGCTGGCCATCATGGTCAGGTAGCCGGGCAGGCTCTGGGCGTTGGCCACAACGGCACCCCAGCCGCCTGCCGCGCCAATGCCGTACACCAGCACAGCCACAAGGGCCAGGCTCATCACGATGGACTGGATGAGGTCGGTGGTGGTAACGGCGCGGAAGCCGCCCGTGATGGTATAGCCCACGATGACGCAGGCCGAGACCACCATGGCCGCCATGTAATCCACGCCGAAGAGGCTGTGGAACAGCTTACCGCAGGCGGCAAAGCCCGAAGCCGTGTAGGGCACAAAGAACACGATGATGATCACCGCGCCCAGTGCGTTGAGCAGATTGCGCTGGTCGTGGAAGCGCAGGGACAGGAACTGCGGCACGGTGATGGCTTCCAGATTGGCCGAATACCGCCGCAGCCGCCGGGCCACGATGAGCCAGTTCAGCCAGGTGCCCAGCGCCAGGCCGATGGCGGTCCAGCCGGGCGAGGCGATGCCGGTGAGGTAGGCAAGGCCCGGCATTCCCATCAGCAGCCAGCTGGACATATCGCTGGCTTCGGCGCTCATGGCCGTGACCAGCGGGCCCATTTTGCGGCCGCCGAGGTAGAAATCAGTGCTGTCGTTGTTGGACTTGCTGTATGCAAACCCAACCAACAGCATTGCCACCAGATAGATGATGATGGTGGCGATGATGCAGATGTTGGTCATATACTTTTTTCCCCCTTGTCTTTCCAAATGAAAGTACGCTTCGATTTTACCACAGTAAAGCATCAAAGTGCAAGTCTTTTGGCAAAACTTTGTCCTGATTCGCCAAAAGTCCACGAGTGGCGGACAAAAAGTTTTCAAACAGAAACGGGAGGTGCCGGTGGGGCATCTCCCGTTTGTTTCAATGATAGAATGTATCAAAATTGATCTGCCGGTAGAACCGCTGCTGGAGCTGGTCAAAGTTCTCGCAGTTCTGGGCCAGCAGCCACATGACCTTGGTGACAACGGCCTCAATGGTCATATCGTGGGCCTCCAGGAAGCGGAAGCGATTCTTGACCCGCTTGCCCACCTCGTAAATCCCCACATCGCTGCCCTCATAAGTAACCTGCGTGGTCAGGATCAGGATCTTGTGGGTCTGGTCGTAATCGCCCAGCTCCTCGGCAAAGGCATCCATGAGCCGCTGGGGAATGCCGCCCACGCCAAAGCTTTCCACAATGACACAGTCATATTGTTGAAAGATGGCCGGGATAAGCTCCGGCCCAAGGCCGGGGGTCAGCTTGAGCAGGAACACTTTGGGGTTCAGCGCCCGGCCAAACTCCACAGGGCCGGTGGGCCAGGGCGAAGCCACATACCGCACCAGCCGGTCGCCCTGCACCAGCGCCAGCGCCGGGAAGTTGACCGACGCAAAGGCATCGTAGCTGATGGTCTTGTTCTTCTTGGCGCGGGTGCCCGCAATGACGTGCCCGCCAAACACCACCATCACACCCCGGCTGCCCGGGTCAAGGGCACAGATCACGCTGTCCCGCAGGTTCTTCTTGGCATCGGTGATCTCATTGGAAATGGGCTGCTGGGCACCCGTGAGGATGATGGGCTTGTCCGCGTTCTGGACAAGGTAGGACAGCGCCGCCGCCGAGTAGGCCAGCGTATCGGTGCCGTGGCAGATGATAAAGCCATCGTAAAGCGCATAGTTTTCCTGCACAGCCTTGGCCATCATCAGCCAGTGCTCCGGGCCAAGGTCGGTGCTGTCGATGCTGCACAGGTTGAGCGTTTCCGGGCAGCAGAGCTGCTGCAATTCCGGCAGATGGGCCAGCAGCTCCTCGCTGGTCAGAACAGGCTTGAGCCCCTGTGCGGTGCGCACGCTGGCAATGGTGCCGCCGGTGGTGATAAAAAGCAGGCGCTGCTTGGACATAGGTTTTTCCCCTCCATGGTGTCGATTTTTGCGATGTTTTCAGTATAGCACAGTTCGTCGGAGATGAAAAGTGCGGGGAGTTGAGGTATAATAGTTATCATAAGATCAAATAGTCCTCTGTACGACCCCTCAGTCTCGCATCCGCTCGACAGCTCCCCTAGTAGGGGAGCCCTTGGCATTGCGTAAAGCCTTGCCTCTTTGCCAAGGCCTCTCCTACTAGGAGAGGTGGCATTGCGAAGCAATGACGGAGAGGTTGGACAAAAGCAAACCTACCACAAGGAGAAACTGCCATGTCTAACATTGTGATCATCGGTTCCGGCCCCGCAGGTGTCTCGGCGGCATTGTATGCCGCACGCGCCGGGGTGCAGACCACCGTTCTGACCAAGGGCCCCGGCGCACTGGACCGGGCCGAGCTCATCCAGAATTACTACGGCTTTGCCGAACCCATCACCGGTGCCGAGCTGGAACGCCGGGGCATCGAGGGTGCCAAGGCCGTGGGGGTGGAGTTCGTCACCACCGAGGCCGTGGGCCTGACCTACACCGACAAGCTGACCGTGGAGACGCTGGCCGGGGATTTCCCTGCCGATGCTGTCATTCTGGCCACGGGGGCTTCCCGGGCAGCGCCCCGCATTCCGGGCCTTGCCGGGCTGGAGGGCCACGGCGTGAGCTACTGCGCCACCTGCGATGCCTTTTTCTACCGCGGCAGGGATGTGGCCGTGCTGGGCAGCGGAGAGTACGCCCTGCATGAGGTACAGGCCCTGCTGCCCGTGGCTCACAGCGTCACCCTGCTCACGAACGGGGCCCCGCTGACAGCACAGTTCCCGCCAGAGGTGGCCGTGCGAACGGAAACCGTGGAAGCCATTCTCGGCGAAGAGCGGGTCACCGGCGTGCAGCTGAAAGACGGCGGGACGCTGGAAGTCTCCGGCGTGTTCGTGGCGCTGGGCGTGGCAGGCAGCACCGCCCTGGCCCGCAAGCTGGGGGCCGAGGTGAACGGCAGCCGGATCGTGGTGGATGACCACATGCAGACCTCCCTGCCCGGCCTGTATGCCGCCGGAGACTGCACCGGCGGGCTGCTGCAGGTCGCCAAGGCCGTGTACGAGGGTGCCGTGGCAGGCACCGAAGCTGCCAAAGCCCTGCGGAAATGACCCAGACAGAAAAAGGACGCTGTGCCCTGCGGCACAGCGTCCTTTTATTGCTTTGCTCAGCTCTTGCAGCCGGATTCCTCTTCGATGCCGGTGAAATCGCTGGCTTCCGCGATCTTGGTGGCATCGAACTTGCCGTTCTCATCCTTGGGGGCAACGGCAGGGCCTGCCTCCACAGGATTCACGGTCGTTTCCTCTGCCGCAGGCTTTTCCTCGGCAGTCTCCTCTGCCCGGGCAGCTTCCACCACCGGGGCTGCGGGCGCAGTCTCGGGCTCGGCAGGAGCCTTTTCAAAGGCAGGGGGCCATGCGTCACCGGGTGCAGTCTCCCTGGCCTCGCCCTCGGCGTAGGCTTCGGCAGTCTTTTCGGCCTCGGCGGGGTCCTTTTCAGCTTCCTCGGGGAACTCCACGTTTTCGACGTGGAGCGGGTCCTTGTCGTTCAGAACTTTGTCCAGCACGACGATGGCGGCACCGGTAACAGCCACAGCGGCAACGGCACCCAGAACACGGAACAGAGTTTTCATGGTGAAGTCCTCCCTGTATAAGATAGGATTAAGAGAATGTTACGACATCGTTCTGCGGCTTTTCGGCGGGCTCCACCGAAATGGCGGTCAGCACCGGGCCCTTGCCGCGGTAGATGTTGTGGAACTTGTAATTGACCTTGGCGGTCACAGTGACCCAGGCGCGCTGCTCCAGTGCCTTGTAGCCATCATAGCTGCAGGGGAAGCCCACGAACTGGATATCCTGCACGCAGCAGGTCATTGCAAAACGGCCGGGCACAAAGCTGTTTTTGCCCGCGCGGTTGGTCTGGCAGACCTGCGCCAGGAACCGGACGGTCTTGCCCGTATACTTCTGGGGCTCGTCCTGGCAGTCCATATACCAGATGCCGAAATCGTCCGCGCCGATCTCAACGATCGGGGCGTTCAGATCGAAGGGCAGCGGATCGGGGATGTCATCGTATGCCACACTGCCGTCGGCGAACTCATAGGCGATATCGCACTTGCGGGAGGCCTGACGCACCAGCTTGTGCAGCTCCTGACGGGCGGCATCGTTGTTCACGGCCTCGGCGCGGTTGAACACGATCAGCTCACTGCGGGCGATCTTGTCCAGCAGCAGAGAGCGCATGGAGTTGTCGCGGGCGTAGGTCAGGGCCGTGGTGCCGTCGGCCGTGGCGATGCACTGGTAGACGATCCAGTTCTCGGGCAGGTTGTTGGCCAGATCCTGCAGCAGCCACATGCCGTTGTACTCAATGACCACACGGCCTGCGCCGGATTCTTTTTCGAGCCTGGCCAGATTCTGGGGGTTCAGCTCCGCCTTATCCTCGAGGACCTTCAGGGTCACGCCGGGGAAGGCGAACTTCTTCTCGTTATATTCTTCTTCGCCCTCTTCGCAGACCAGCAGCAGGGTCTTGTCGCCGGAGTCGAAATTGGGGTCTTCAAAGGTCTCCTGAATGAACTTGGTCTTGCCGCTTTCGAGGAAGCCCACAAACAGGTAAACCGGGATCTCGTTTGCCATAATCGGTTTTTCTCCTTACACAACTTGCAGCTCAGCAGCCAAACAGTGCGGCAATGGCCTTTTCGTCCAGCTTGGAGCCGATGACGACCAGCTTGCCGCCCACGTCGGCACCGCGCTGACGCACTTCCCACTCGCCGGGGACGTAATCGAACTCCAGCCAGCCGTCGGCACCGCCGTCCACGATGCCCTTGGAGCGCAGGATCATGCCGTACTTGCCGCCGTCCAGCTCGGTCAGTGCATGCTCGATGTCTGCCTTGCTGAACTTCTTGGCCGTCTCGACACCCCAGCTGGTGAACACCTCATCGGCATCGTGATCGTGGTGATGGTGGTGGTGATGGCCGCAGCAGCAGTGGCCGTCCTCATCGTGGTGATGATGCTCATGCTCATCATGGTCATCGTCATCCTCATGGTCGTGGTCGTGATGGTGGTGGCAGCAGTGGTCCTCGTGGCCATCCTCTTCGTGATCGTGGTGATGGTGATGCTCGTGCTCGTCCTCATCATCGTCGTCATCGTGATCATGGTGGTGATGGCCGCAGCTGCACACACCGTTCTCATCGTAATGATGGTGATGATGCTCGTGCTCTTCTTCCTCGTCCTCCTCGGCGTGCTTCTCATTGGCCTTGGCAGCCATGGCGATCAGCTCTGCCTTGAAATCATCCTTGGAGGACATGGCCTTCAGGATCTGCTCGCCGGTCAGGGAATCCCATGCGGTGGTCACGATGGTAGCGGTGGGGTTCTTCTCGCGCAGCATGGCGACCGCAGCAGCGATCTTCTCCTCGCTGGCGGTCTGGGTGCGGCTCAGGATGATGCAGCTTGCGTGGCTGATCTGATCATCATAGAACTCACCAAAGTTCTTCATATACATCTTGACCTTGTTGACATCGGCCACGGTGACAAAACTGTTCAGCTTCACATCCAGATGCTCAGCCACACCCTCCACAGCGCGGGTAACATCGCTCAGCTTGCCCACACCGGAGGGTTCGATGACGATGCGGTCGGGGTGGTACTGCTCCACCACCTGCTGCAGAGCGGCACGGAAATCGCCCACCAGAGAGCAGCAGATGCAGCCTGCGTTCAGCTCGTTGATCTGGATGCCGGACTCCTTCAGGAAGCCGCCGTCGATGCCGATCTCACCAAACTCGTTCTCGATCAGGACCACCTTCTGGCCCGCAAAGGATTCCTTGATGAGCTTCTTGATCAGGGTCGTCTTGCCGGCACCCAGGAAGCCGGAGAAAATATCGATATTCGTCATAATGCTGTATGCCTCTTTCTTTTTCCAAAAGCCCGCAAGGGCCGTTCAGCAATCAGAGCCGCAGAGTGCTGGCTCAAAAATCTTACACTCCTATTATAACAAGGCTGTCAATGGGAAACCGCCTTTTTTGATGAGAAAATTGTAACTTTTTTTGCAGTTTGGCTGCGTTTTCAGAAAACGCTGCCTCCCGGACACAAAAAAGCCCCCGGAACGTGGCAGAAAGCCCGCACCCGGCAGCCGTTTCAGCCGCCGGGCACGGGCTTTCTGTGCAAAAGGTTTGGAATAGGAAGGAAAGGGGAGATAAAGGAGAACTTCAGTTTTATGCGGCCTTTGCCGGGGCAAAGACCAGTGCTTTCTTCCGCCGGGCCTGCATCGAGCGGACGATGCAGCTCAGGGTGAAGTTGATGACAAAATAGATGACGCAGGCCGCACCGAACAGCACCATCACGTCCGAAACGTTCACGGTGCCAAGGCCGTTGTAGGTACCTGCGGCACTCAGCAGCTGGCGAATCCGGGCCATCAGCTCAATGGTCGCCACGTTGGCAAGGTAGGAGGAATCCTTGATGGTGGTGATGACCTGGCTGAGCAGGGTGGGCACGATGTTGCGGTAGGCCTGCGGCAGGATGATGTACAGCAGCACCTCCGCAGTGTTGAAGCCCTGTGCATACCCGGCTTCAAACTGGCCCTTTGCCACGCCGTTCAGGCCGCCGCGGACGATCTCCGCAATGACCGAAGAGTTGAACAGGATCAGAGCCAGCGCGGCCTTGAACAGCAGCTTCATCTCCACGCTGGTCAGGCCGAACATTTTCCGGGCAAAGAATGCCGGGCAGGGACAGAATACCACGCACACGAAGATCCAGAGCAGATAGGGCGTGTTGCGGAAAAGCTCGATATACGCCGCCGAGAACCACCCCAGAATGCGGGCCGGGCCCTTTTTGCAGTAGGTGCGGGCCAGCGCCAGCAGAGAGCCCAGGATCAGGCCCAGAATAACACCCAGCACCGAGAGGATGCAGGTAAAGGCCACGCCGCGCAGCAGGTACAGGAACACACCCGGCTGCGTCAGGATCGAAAAGCTGGAAGCCAGAGTGCTCATATCATGCCGCCTCCTTCAGAGCCGTGCGCTTGACCGCACGCAGAGCCGGGTCTGCCTTGCCCTTGCGCTCCTTGAGCGAGGCCTCCCAGCGGGTGGCCAGCGTGGACAGCGGGAAGCACACCACAAAGAAGATCAGGCCGCAGACGATATAGGCCGGTGCATACGCGCCGCCGGTGGAAGCACCGGTGACAAAGCTGTAAGTCACGCTGATGAGGTCGGCACCGCCCACGATGTACAGGCAGGAGGTGTTCTTGAACAGGTTGACCACCTGATTCACCATGGGAGGCAGCATCACCGGAATGCTCTGGGGCAGGATGATATAGCCCATCCGCTGCAGATAGTTGAAGCCCTGTGCCTGTGCGGCCTCGAACTGACCCTTGGGCACCGCCTCAATGGCGGCACGGACGACCTCGCCCATATACGCACCGGTGTAAACGCCCAGCGCGATGATGCCGGTGCGAATCACGCCCAGGCTCAGGCCGGCAAAGGCCAGTGCGTAGTACAAAAAGCACAATTGCAGCAGCAGCGGCGTGTTCTGGATGAACTCCACATACACGCGCGCAATGAACTTGAGCGGCTTTTTGCCGCTGGTGGCCATCAGGCCGATGGCTGCGCCGATTGCAAAGGCCAGCGCCAGCGCAAAAAATGCTGTCATCAGGGTGTTGCCCAGCCCAAGCAGAAAACTTTCCCGGTGATTCCACACCGTTGCCCATGCGTCCATTGAAAACAGACCGGACATAACGAACACTCCTTTCTCTCAAACCCTCTGAACTCCGGATTTATGCCAGACCGTTGTCCTTGATCAGACCGTCAATGGTGCCATCGGCCAGCCAGCCGGTGATCAGGTCATCGCACACGGCAGAGAAGCCGCTGTCCTTCTTGGTGGCCACGCCGTACTCCTGCGGGCTGAACTCCGCATCGATGTAGCTGCGGCCCTCGGTCTTGTAGATGGCCAGAATGGACTTATCCACGCAGAAGCCGTCCACCTCACCGGCGCTCAGTGCGGTGCTGATGGCGGGATAATCGTCGTACTGACGGAAGGAGATGCCGTCCTTCCAGGTGTCAGCGTTGAAGGTCTCGGCATCAAAGCCCTCGCCGGTGAGGATGCCCTCGTCGATCATCTCCTGCACCAGAGCACGGGCGGAAGTAGAGCCGGAGGAAACGCCCACCACCTTGTCCTTCAGGTCCGCCAGCGCCTTGATGCCGGAGGAATCCTCTACCAGCACGCTGACGTAGTCGGTGTAATAGGGGGTGGAGAAATCCCAGCTCTTCCGGCGTTCATCGGTGATGGTAAAGGTAGCCAGCACGCAGTCGATATCGCCGGAGTCCAGCAGCTCGCCGCGGGTGGCGGCGGTGACAGTGGTGAACTCCACGTCCACACCCAGATGCTCGGCGATCATCTCTGCCAGGCTGTCCTCCAGGCCGGAATATTCACCGGTGATGGTATCCTGGAAGCTGAAGCCCTTGACGGCGTTCTTGACACCTACCTTCAGCACACCGCGGTCCACGATGGCCTGCACATCGGCAGACAGCGCTTCGGAGGAAGCGGCTGTGCTGCCGGAGGCGGCAGAGGATGCCGTGCCGGAAGCAGCTGTGGAGCTGGACGAACCGCCGCAGGCGGTCAGTGCGGTCAGTGCAAGGGCCGTGCCAGCGGCCTTGACGAAACTACGACGTGAGATCTTTTTCATAAGAATTCACTCCTCTATAAATTTTTTGCAGCCGGGCGGCTTTCCCTTCCGCCCCTCCTATGCTGCGCTATCAACAGCGGTGTGCCGCTTCCTTTGCGGCATCCCCCGCGATGACCGTTTGAACTCACCGGATGATCTTGCCCAGAAACTGACGCACCCGCTCGTTTTTGGGATTGGTGAAAAAGTGTTCCGGTGTCCCCTCCTCAATGATCTGGCCATCTGCCATGAACACGATCCGGTCGGCCACCTGACGGGCAAAGCCCATCTCGTGGGTAACGACCACCATCGTAATGTTCTTCTCGTGGGCCAGATTCACCATGACATCCAGAACCTCCTGAATGGTCTCCGGGTCCAGCGCACTGGTGGGCTCATCGAAAAGGATGATCTTGGTCTGCGCGCACAGCGCCCGAGCAATGGCAATGCGCTGCTGCTGGCCGCCGGAAAGCTGGGCGGGGTAGACATTCGCCTTGTCCCGCAGACCCACGACCTCGAGATAATGGTACGCCAGCTCCTCGGCCTCCTGCTTTGTCTTGTGGTGCAGCTTCATGGGTGCGAGAGTCAGGTTTTTCAGCACCGTCATGTGCGGGTACAGGTTGAACTGCTGGAACACCATGCTGGTGGTCTCGCGCACGAGCCGGGTCTTGTTCTTCCCTGTCAGCTCCTGCCCGTCAATGTAAACATGGCCGCTGGTGGGCTCCTCCAGAAAGCTCATGCAGCGCACCGTGGTGGACTTGCCCGAGCCGGACGGCCCGATGATGACCAGCTTTTCACCCTCGGCCACTTCCAGGTTGACATCCTTCAAAACGTGAAGATCTCCGAAGTATTTCTCCACATGTTCCAGCTTGATCACTTTGCATTCTCCTTTTCCCATTTCATCTCCCTCAAAGCCTCCTTGCCTTGCAGGGCAAACAAAAAAGCGCCCGGTGATCCCTCACCAAGCGCCTTTGCTTTTGATGTTTAAAGTATAGTCTTTTTCATCATCACTTTCAATCCAAAAATTGCAACAACTTTTTGCCTCTGCATTTTCATGTTTTGTAAAGTTACACAAAGTCACACCTTTATTTTTGTCGAATTCCATGATCCACCGCCGGAAGCAGCGCCTCAGAATCCTGTTCTCATACAGAATACACTCTGTGTGAAATTCGCCCAAAATGCACGTACTTCAAGGACACTTCTTTCTGGTCATCTGCCGAAATTTTAAGAAAACCACAAGTTTTTCTGGACAAGTGCGCTCTGCTGTGCTAAAACAGTGTCATAGACCCGCAACGATGCAGGAACGTGAGATTTCTGCGCCGCTGCGGGCTTTTCTTTTATAAAAAAGGAAAACAGGCGGCCCACACGGCCGCATTGAGGAGGAATTTGTGATGAAGGCTTTTATTTCCCGCCGCGATTTTCTGAAAGTATCCGGTGCTGCCGCCGCAGCGGCTGCACTGGCAGGCTGTTCTTCCGGCAGCTCTGGCAGCGCCGGTGGCAAGACCGTAAAGATCGGCGTGTTTGAACCGGCCTCCGGCGACAACGGTGCCGGCGGAAAGCAGGAGGTACTGGGCATCGAGTACGCCAACAGCGTGGCTCCCACCGTGGACATCGGCGGCGAGACCTATAACGTGGAGCTGGTGGAGGTGGACAACCAGTCCAGCACCGATAAGGCCGTTACCGCAGCACAGGAGCTGGTCTCCAAAAAGGTGTCTGTGGTGCTGGGCAGCTACGGCTCCGGCGTTTCCATTGCCGCAGCACCCACCTTCCAGTCTGCTTCCATCCCCGCCATCGGCTGCTCCTGCACCAACCCCGCCGTCACCGAGGCGAACCCCTATTATTTCCGTGTCTGCTTCCTGGACCCGTTCCAGGGCTCGGTCATGGCAAACTTTGCAAAGGATGAGTTCGGTGCAGCCAATGCCTATGTGCTGAGCATGCTGGGCGAGGACTACGGCTCCGGCCTTGCCACCTATTTTGTCAACGCCTTTGAGGACCTGGGCGGCACCGTGACCAGCGAGCAGTTCCCGGAGGGCACCTCCGACTTCTCCGCTTACATCCAGAACGCCATCAACGCCGGTGCGGATCTCATCTTTGCCCCCTGCGCCACCACCTATGCGGCACAGATCATTACCCAGGCCGCCTCCGCCGGGTTTGACAAGCCCATCACCGCAGGCGACACCTGGGAGTCCAGCGTGATCCTGGATGCACAGAAGGGCACCAGCGTGCAGGTCTACTGCTCCACCTTCTTCGATGAAAACGATGACTCCGGTGCCGCCAAGGAGTTCGTTGCCGGTTTCAAGGAATGGCTCAATGCCGACAGCCAGAAGCTGACCAACAACGGCGGCAACGACATCGTGGCAGCCGTCTCGGCCCTGGGCTACGATGCCTACATGACCGCGCTGGAAGCCATCAAGGCCGCCGGCAGCACCGACGGCACCGCCATCAAGGATGCCCTGTTCGGCGTGGATTATGACGGCGTGACCGGCAGCATCACCTTTGACCAGACCACCGGCGATGCCAACAAGGATATGGCCTACATCAAGAAGGCCGACAACGGCGCTTTCGCGTTCGTCAAGACCCAGAGCGTGGAAGGCTGAACAAAACTTCAAACTCCCTCAGTCAACGCCTGACGGCGTTGCCAGCTCCCTCAATGAGGGAGCCTTTTTGTAGCTTTCCGGCAGGTTTGGCCCCCTCTGGGAGGGGGCTGTCACCGGAGGTGACTGGAGGAGTTTATTTTATTAAAAGTTGTAAGAAATGGAGGGTTTCCCTTATGGCTGCAAAGTTTTTGCCCTACCTGCTGGCGGGCATTTCCGTGGGCGGTCAGTATGCGCTGATCGCCATCGGCTACACCATGGTGTACGGCATCCTGCGCCTGATCAACTTTGCCCACGGCGATATCTTTACGGTGGCGGGCTTTATGATGGTCTATGCCACGGCATCCCTGCCGCTGGCGGTCTCCATCCCGCTGGTGGTGGCATCCACCGTGCTGCTGGGCATCGCGGTGGAAAAGATCGCCTACAAGCCCCTGCGCACCGCGCCCCGGATGTCGGTGATGATCTCCGCCATCGGCATGTCGTACCTGCTGCAGAACATGATGTGGTACGCCACCGGCGGTCTGGCCAAGCAATACCCTGCCCTGCCCTGGATCAGCGATACCGTCACGGTGCTGGGCTGCCAGACCAAGCGTGTCACTGTGATCACGCCGTTTCTTGTTGTGATCTTGGTTGCCGCACTGGTCACCCTGATCCAGAAGACCCGGATCGGCATGGCCATGCGCGCCGCTTCCCGCGATTTTGAAACAGCACAGCTCATGGGCATCAAGATCAACAATGTCATCAGCTTTACCTTTGCCGTGGGCAGCTTTCTGGCCGCCATCGGCTCCATGATGTACTTTTCCAACTACACGGCCGTCACCCCCACCGTGGGTGCCATACCCGGCCTGAAAGCCTTTGTTGCGGCGGTGTTCGGCGGCATCGGTTCCATCCCGGGTGCCGTGATCGGCGGTTTTCTCATCGGCATCTGCGAGAGCCTGATCAAGGGCGCAGGCGCTACCACCTTCAGTGATGCCTTTACGTTTGCGCTGCTCATCGTGGTGCTGGCGGTCAAGCCCACCGGCCTGTTCAGCGAGAACCTGACCGAGAAAGTGTGATGACCATGAAACAAGAGAAAAAACGCATCTGCCTCCGGGCGGCGCTGGCACTCATCGCCCTGCTGGCTGTGCTGCTGGCACTGGATAACCTGAGCTTTGTGCCCTCCATGCTGCTGACTGTCCTGCGCAAGGGTGCCATCTATGCACTGGTGGCTGTCTCCATGAACCTGCTGAACGGCTTCACCGGCCTGTTCAGCCTGGGTCAGGCCGGTTTCATGCTGCTGGGCGCTTACGCCTACGCCATCCTGACCATTCCTGCTGCTTCGCAGAAGTCCATCTATCAGCGCTATTCCAATGGCGGCATCGGTTTTTCCATCCCGGAGCTGCTCTCAAAGCCTCTGGGCGGGCTGGGCTTTTTGCCGGGCGTTGTCTTTTGCCTGCTGCTGGCCGGTTTCGTCGCCGCGCTGTTCGCCTTCCTCATCGGCCTGCCGGTGCTGAAGCTGAAGAGTGACTACCTTGCCATTGCCACGCTGGGCTTTGCGGAGATCATCCGCGCCGCCGTGGTGTACGAGGGCTTTGGCCCCCTGACCAACGGCTCCAACCTGCTGTATGGCTTTACCAGCTTTTCCAGCTTCTCCATTCCGCTGGGCGGCATCACTCTGCATCTGGAAACGGTCATGCCTTTCCTCTTCTCAGGCATCTGCATCGCTGTCATCCTGCTGCTCATCAGCTCCACCTATGGCCGCGCTTTCAAGGCCATCCGTGATGACGAGATCGCCGCGGAGGCAATGGGCATCAACCTTGCCAGCCACAAACGGATGAGCTTCATCATCAGCAGCTTCTTTGCAGGCATCTCCGGTGCCATGCTGGCCATGTATCAGGCCAGCGTACAGGCCACCACCTTCAAATCCAGCATGACCTATGAGATTCTGCTCATCGTGGTCATCGGCGGCATCGGCTCCGTGTCCGGCTCCATCATCGCATCCTTCCTGTTCATTGCAAGCTCCGAGTGGCTGCTCCGCTTCCTTGACAACGAGACCTACATCGGCGGGTTCCGTCTGCCGCTGCTGCGCTCCGGCTTCCGCATGGTGGTGTTCAGCATCATCATCATGGCTGTGGTGCTGTTCTTCCGCAAGGGCATCATGGGTGACCGCGAGCTCTTCCAGAAAAAGCCCGCATCCACTGCAAAAGCTGCCAAAGAGGAGGTGCGCTTCAAATGAGTGAAAATGTATTGACCATTGAAAACGCCACCATGCAGTTTGGCGGCGTGGTGGCTGTGGACAACCTGAACCTAAAGGTAGACAAGAATCAGATCGTCTCCCTGATCGGCCCCAACGGTGCAGGCAAGACCACCGCCTTCAACGTTGTGACCGGTGTGTATGCGCCCACCAACGGCGCGGTGTGGTTCGAGGGGCGAAAGATCATTGAGAACACGCCCCACGGCAAGATGAAAAAGCTCTACAAGGGGCAGAACGCGGGAACGTATTCCCACATCATTGCACCGACTCCGGATAAGATCACCCGGATGGGCATTGCCCGCACATTCCAGAACATCCGTCTGTGGAAAAGCCAGACCGTATTTGAAAACGTGCTCATCGCCAAGCACTGCCGCTGTTCCGCCAACCTGCTGAGCGCCACCTTCCGCCTGAATGCCGACGAAGAAAAGCGCCAGCGCGAGGAATGCGAGCACCTTTTGCAGGTGCTTGGTCTGCAGGAGGTTCGCAACGAGCTGGCCACCGGTCTGCCCTACGGCTTACAGCGCCGGATAGAGATCGCCCGCGCGCTGGCAACCGAACCAAAACTGCTGCTTCTGGATGAGCCTGCCGCCGGTATGAACCCGCAGGAGACCGAAGAGCTGACCGCTTTTATTGACCGCATCCGCACCGATTTCAACCTGACGGTGTTTATGATCGAGCATCACATGGATCTGGTCATGGACATTTCTGACCGCGTATATGTGCTGGACTTTGGCCGCCTGATCGCCGAGGGCACACCCGCCGAAGTACAGAACGACCCGCGCGTGATCGACGCTTATCTGGGGGTGGACGAAGATGCTTGAGATCAAGGATTTACACGTTTCTTACGGCGGCATTCAGGCGCTGCGCGGCGTATCGCTGACGGTTCCGGAGGGGAAGATCGTTACCCTGATCGGTGCCAACGGTGCCGGCAAGTCCACCCTGATGCGCACCATCTCCGGCCTTGTCAAGGCACAGAGCGGCTCCATTTTGTGGAACGGTCAGGAAGTGCTGGGCAGGCCCATCGACCAGATCGTGGCCAGCGGCATCGCCATGTCGCCGGAGGGCCGCAGAGTATTCGCCGATCTGACGGTCGTCGAAAACCTGAAGATCGGTGCCTATCTGCGCAGGGACAAGGCCGAAATGGAACAGGACCTCGAGTGGGTGTACAGCCTGTTCCCCCGCCTGAAGGAGCGCAGCTGGCAGAGCGCAGGCACCCTCTCCGGCGGCGAGCAGCAGATGCTGGCCGTAGGCCGTGCCCTGATGAGCAAGCCCAGGCTGCTGATGCTGGACGAGCCGAGCCTTGGTCTTGCCCCCATTGTGGTGCGGGAGATCTTCGACATCATCCGCACGGTCAACCAGCAGGGCATCACGGTGCTGCTGAACGAGCAGAACGCCAACATGGCGCTGAAGGTAGCGGACTACGCCTATGTACTGGAGACCGGCAACCTGACGCTCTCCGGCACCGGCGCTGAGCTGCTGGCAAATGAGCAGGTCAAGGCAGCGTATCTGGGCAGAAAGCGCACCGAATGAGGTACCTTTATCCATATGTGGCAGGGGCTGTTGCATAAGGATATAAGCCAGTACAGCAGCCTTTTTTCTTGCTTTCACGGCGCAAAGGTGTGGAAAACCAGTGTCAAACAAGCAAAATGTTGAAAACTCAGTCAGCAAAAGCAGACCCTTCCGACTTTGGCTAAACAACTCTGGTCTTTTTGTTGGGACTTGTACAACAGCCCCTTCTTTTTGTTTACTTATGCTTTTTTAAGTGTCACACCATACCGGCGTTGCTGCGCTGATCAGGGTCCGAGGGGTCTCGGTAGCTTGGTGTCCTGTCCTGCTCTCCTACTGCTTTCCATGGGTGGTAAGCTGGGATCTCCTCCGGAATGGGGCCGAAGGGGTTATCTTCCCGTTCTCCCAATCCAGCCTCCAGGGCAAAGCCGAAGCGACAAGGCCGATCGTCGATGCGATATGTCGGCAGAACATCTGGGCCGCAGCTGCTGTTGCCCAGACCCCGGTGGGCGTAGTCCAAATGCACATACAGGGCCTCCGGTGCAGGAAGCTCAGGGGGATGCCGGGCATTCCACAGCTGCAGATCACTGTAGGGCACTGCGCTCATGGCCATGGGGCAGGCGGCCTCAAACCGTACAAAATCCGCACGGTCCGGGTCTGTTAATCGCATACTACGAGATTCCGTATGAAGTCCGTATTCCTGAGGCCGTAGATAAAACGGCTGATTTCTCACATCTTCGCTGTAAACTCCCATGCGCCCGCCGCACTGGCGATCAGGATAGGTTTCTAACGGTCCCTTCCCATACCATTTCATAGCCGTAAACCGCACGGGAAGAATTGCCGTCATCCCGATTCGCCCCGGAGACAGCATATCTGCCGGAGATTGCACGTTGCAGTCAATAAATATACGATTTTGTCCTGCCTGCCATAAACCAACGGTAACATAGAAACTGTCCTTCTCCGTCTGGTATGCGGTGGTGTAGGTCAAAGACGGCTCTTCTACCCCGTTCCCCTGCCGGACTTCCAAACAAGTACGTTTTGGATGATCATACTGCTTTGTAAACCAGTTCTGTTTACCCAGTACCAGTGGGCTGTGAGCATCGTTATCTGTGGGGGCACGAAAAGGGGTGAAGAACAGATCGTGCAGTAGCACACCGGATACGTTGTCGACCTGAAGTGCTCCGGTTTCTGTATCCAGCCGAAGAGTCAAGTCACCCATCTCACCCACCAGAAGAGTTCCCTGTTTTGAGAAATGAGCTGTGACCTTTTCTGTCACAAGAGCCGGGTGACATCCCTTTTTCCAAAGGAACTGCTTCCATCCGCTGAGGCCGCATCCTGCATGGGCCGGAGATTTCTCCATGAACAAGAACTCTAGAATCTGTTCTCCCGAAACCTGAGGAATATCCTGCAAATCGACCTTCCATACCACCGACTGTCCCGCAGCGCAATCCGGCAGAGAGAGCTCTCTGATTTCTCGACAGACACCATTTTCTAGCAGGCGCAGTTGAGCTGCAAAATCCCTCAAGTTCAGCTGCTCACAACGGTTTTCCAGAACAAAGATTCCATTCCGGAGGTCCTTCACCCGAAGGTCGATGGGCTGGTACACCGTCTGAACTTCCTGTAGCTTAGGCGTAAATCGACGATCGGGTGTTGTCAGTCCATCGATGCAGAAATTGCTGTCATGGAATTCCTCGCCAAAATCGCCGCCATAGGCATACCAGGTCGTTCCATCCGGGTTCGTCTGGAGCAGACCGTGGTCGCACCACTCCCAGATAAAGCCGCCCATCAGATTCTGGTGTTCATAGATTTCTTTCCAGTAATCCCCCATGCTTCCGCATGCGTTTCCCATAGCGTGAAGGTACTCATTGGTCAGAAAGGCCCGATTGGGATTTGCTTCTGCCCGTTCCCTCATGTTCTGAGGAGAAGGATAGGTCTCGCTGTCCATATCTGCAATCTTGTTCATCTGGCGCTTGTGGATCAGACGGGTGGGGTCCGCAGTGCGGCAGTAGGATGCCGCCAGTGCCACAGTCTCTCCATAACCAATCTCATTGCCGAGGGACCAGCAGAAGATTGATGCATGGTTTTTATTGGTTTGAACCATGGCAGCCTGTCGGTCCAGCACACGGGGGAGCCACCGCATATCGTTGCCGGGCAAAAGATTCTTGCGGTAAGAAATGCCATGACTTTCCAGATTTGCCTCATCCATTATATAAAGGCCGTATTCATCACAGAGCTCATACCAGCGTGGAGTATCGGGATAATGCGCACAGCGAACCGCATTGATATTGCATCGCTTCATCAACTCAATATCTTGGCGCATGCTCTCTTCGGTGATGGCATAGCCGGTGACAGGGTCGAACTCGTGTCGGTTCACGCCTCGCAGCTTGACGGGTGCACCGTTGACTCGGAATACGCCTTCTCCATCGATCTCATAATGGCGGAAGCCGAAGGGCACGGTGGTTTCCTCCAGCTTTTCTTCTCCCAGAAAAGTAGACAGCCGCACCTGATACAAATAGGGTGTCTCCGCCGACCAGAGGTGCGGCGTTTCCAGTTCCAGATGCCCATACGCGGTTGCAGTAATGCCCGCCGGGATCTGCAATGCGCCGTCCAGCCAGGCCGGATCGAAACCACGCTCTTTGAATACTGCTTCCAGGCTGACCTCCTCAAAGCGATCACTGTCGTTGCCGGTTTTCCCATTGCATCTGCCCACTGGACACGCCTCGGCATCCAGCAACTCCACCTCTACCCGGATGCGTGGAGCACAGCGATGGCTCAAATTCAAAATTTTGCTTTCAGTATGCAGAACTGCCTTTTCCGGCGTTACCTCTGCCCAGAGATAGCTGTCCAGAAGGTGCAGCTCGTGGATTTCATACAATTTAACGCTGCGAAAGATTCCAGACAGCCTCCACATATCCTGACATTCGAGATAGGAACCTGGGCTGAACTCATCCACCCGAAGCAGCAGTAGGTTCTGCCCAGACCGTACAGCATCGGTCAGGTCTACCTCACAGGCAGTGCGCCCGTTTTCCGCATAGCAAAGAATCTGCCCATTCAAAAAAACAGTTACAGCAGAGGAAAAACCGCCGATGGATAGGATCATCCGGTGGTGCACGGTAGGAACTTCCAGAGTCAAATCTTTCCGGTAGATGCCAACCATCCCCTGTCCTTCCGGAATAAAAGGCGGCTCCAGCTTGTTCGCATCTGCCCCGAAGGCATAGCGAGTGTTGATGTATTTGGGCTTATCGAAACCCTGCAGCTGCCAGCATCCGGGCACGGAGATTGCTTTGGGCTTTGGCAACGCCCCAAGCTGTTCCGGAGTCTGCATATCGGCTTCAGCACGGGAAATCAGCGCAAAATCCCAGACTCCATCCAGACAGTGTTCTTTCGTTCGCGGAAATCGGTCAAACCGATAGGGCATTCTTCCGACTGCGTGCGTCCAGACATCCATAGTAGTTCTCCTTCCTGTAGGGCCTTCCGGGGCCATTTCATCCCGGCATTCGGGCATGTTGCTTGCGGTAATCGCTGGGTGTGACTCCTTCAATGGATTTGAACAATTTGGTGAAATGCGAAAAGCTGGAATATCCCAGTGCGACAGCCAGATCGCCCACGGGCATATCGGTGCCCGCCAACAACTGTCTTGCTAGATTGATGCGTTTATTCTGGATATAGTCGTTCAAACTCTGGCCGGTCTTGCGCTTGAATAGCCGGGCTGTGTAGTCCGGATTCAGGTAGACGGCCGCTGCAATATTTTCTCGCGTCAATTCTTGATGAATATTCAGTTCGATGTATTCCTTGATTCGGCGGATTACCTGTTCCTCGCCGGGCGAGTGCCGCAGCAGTCTTTCGGTCCGAGCAAGGTTGCCCTGCACCCATGAAAGAAACTGCGCCAGCGATTCAAACACCGGTTTCGCTTCCACAAGTTCTGTTGCCTCCGGGCAGCCTCGCTCTTGTAGCGTGCAGTGGAGCGCCTGTGTCAAGGTCTGTGCAATCCACTGCATCCGTTCCTGTGCTGCCTTGAGGGACAGCCGGTTGAGTTCGGTGGTAATCTCTGCCTGCACAGTCTGAGCATCTTCCTGCAAAAGCAGGGTCTTCCAATGTCGAATCCGGGCCTCCTCCGGGCTCTGCGACTCCTTGTAAAGGCTCGTTTCCCACTGTTCCAGCGCATCCGCAGTGGAACAAAGTCCCAGAATGCTGCTGGACACGGCAGGCGAAACCTTTACTGACTGCTTCAGCATCGTCTTGCAGGCCAGATCCAATTCTTCCCCGAAATGCGCAGCCGCAGCAGGTTCCATTCCAGCGCTGATGAGCAGAAAACTCTGTCCACTTCGGCGCTGCAAAGAGGTCCAGCCGGTACCGGTTTTATCCCAAAGCTCCTTGGCAATATTGCACACGCCGTATCCGAGCAGCTCCTGCTCGCTCTGCGGCAATGCAGCAGGCATCTGCACCAATACCCGTACCACCTGCAGCGGCGCACTGACATCCAGCTCCAGATCATACTTCTGTGCACAGTTGAAAAGAGATTCCGCCGTGGATAGGATGTTTTTTTCTAAAACGTCCTGCAAATACTGGTCTCGGCGCAGACTGCGCCCGTTTTCATAGGCGCGGCGGGTTCCGCGCATGCTTTCCTGCGTCTTCCAAAGGTTGATCGCATGTCGGATGGATGCTGTAAGCTCTGCCGGTGCAATTGGCTTGAGCACATACTCCACACACCCCAGCTCCATCGCTTTCTGCGCCATGGGAAAGGATTCGTGGCAGGTCAGGATCACGGCCTCGGTATCGGGACAGGAGGTCTTCATCCATTCCAGCAGCTCAATGCCGGACATCCGAGGCATTTCCAGATCACAGACCAGAACCTGTACCGGTTCCTGGCGAAGGATCTTCTGCGCTTCCACGCCGTTTGCGGCATCCAGCACCCGGTCCACATCAAGATTTTTCCAGTTGATCGAGCGTCGGATGGCTTGGATTGCAAGCGCCTCATCATCTACAATCAGAACGGTCGTCACAGTGTTTCCTCCTTTTCCGGCTGTTCTGTGCCGTAGTTCAGCGGCAGAATCACGCTCACATGTGTGCCGCCGTCAGGCCGATTTTCCAAGTGAACTTCCGCTTTGCCTGCATATAGCAGTTCCAGCCGCTGTCGGACATTAGCGATTCCGATGTGGACCCGCCCATCAAAAAACGGTTGTGCCTTTTGCTGCAGAACCTGCAGCACCTCATCCGAAAAGCCAGGGCCATTGTCCAGCACTTCCAGCCATAAGTAGGTTTCCCCCTCCCGGTTCTGCATCGAGGCGCGGATGTCGATTTTGGCTTTCCTGCTCATATTGCGCGCATATTTCACCGCATTCTCTGCAAAGGACTTGATGACCGAAGGAGGGATGCGTGCCTGCCGCAGAAAGGCCGGGACGGAGATAGTGTAGGAAAAGGCATCGCCGAATCGGAGTTTTTGGATGGAGAGAAAGTCATCTGTGAAGCGAAGCTCCTCTTCCAGCAGAACAAAATCATTTTCTACCTGTGCCATAAACCGGAAATATCGGTTCAGGTAAGTGGTCAGAGCCAACACCTGCTCAAAATCGCCAGTAAGGGAGGCATTGTAAACCGCATTAAAGCAGTTGCCCAGAAAATGCGGGTTGATCTGCATCTGTAGATTTCGCAGCTGGCTCATCTGCTTTTCCCGTAAGATCTGTGTCTGACGCTCCTGCAGCTCAGAGATCTCCTCCAGCGTGAGGTTGAAGGTCGTGCCAATGGTGGAAAACTCTTGCAGCATTCCGCTTGTATCCACCCGGACGCTCAAATCTCCCTGTCCGGCTTGGTGCATGATCTGTGAAATCCGATCAATGGGTTCCACAATTTGCAATCGGGCAAAACGGTACAGCAGAAAGAGTGCAGCCAGCAGCAAGAGCGGAATCACCATCATCAACAAGCTGAGCCAGACGATGCCATTTGTGAGACCGGTGCGCACCAGCCTGACCCGGAGTTCAAAGCCGGTGCGCCCGATTTTAGCCGAAAAGCAGTTTTCCGGGCCGGCCTCCACTCCTGCAATCCGTTTGTTGTTCAGGTAGAGGCTGGTCTCCGCATACTGGCTGCTATCCTCTGCAAAAGGAACCGTCATCAGTTTCACTGGATCCAGCAAAAAGCCGAAGTAGGCATCGTTCATCTGATAGCTGTACAGAAGATACTGAGCGGCCTCATCCGTGTAATACTGCCATGTGCCGGTGGGGTATTCGTCCAGATCTTGGCAGATCGTCTCAATGGCATGATTCACCTGCTGACGTTCCGCAAGACTTTGGCCCTCTCCTCGAACCATTAGAATCGACCCATATGCAAGAGGACATAGAAATTCTGCACTCATGCCAGGATACTCGATCACGTCCACTGCCATCCGCCGAAAGACCCTTGTTGTGGCAAACACACGCTCTGCCTCGGATGTCAGATACTGCATATAAATGGTGTCGTTGTCCACTGTCGTAAAGGTCTGTACATTCATTTCAATAGCGTTCAGATTTGCTTCCAACTGATCCGCATAGTTCTGCAGCGCTGCCTGATCCAGCTGGGTCACCTGGCGATTCAGATTGTATATACTCAGTCCACAGCAGATGAGCATCAGGAACATCAGCACCAGAACCGGGATACTGTAAAACCAGAAAAGCTTTTGATGAACGGATGGTCTTTTCATAGGCACAACTTCCTCTGAAAGCACCACAAAGGCCCGGCAATCTTGTTTGCCAGACCTTTGCGGTGCCACATTGATTATTCTTTCACGCCGCCGATCACGATTCCCTTGACAAAGTAGCGCTCAAAGCAGGGGAACACCGCCAAAACCGGGATGGCAACTGCCGATGCAATGGCCATGCGGACACCCGATGTGGGCAGATTGCTGACCGCAGCCATCATCTCGCCAGAGATCTCACTGTTGTTTTTCAGGAACTGGATGTTTGCAAGCATATCGTTCAGGACATTCTGAATATTATAATACCGCGTATCAGTCAGATAGTACAGACCATTGTTCCAGTCGTTCCAGTATGCCATGAAGATGAACATGCCCAGCGTTGCGATGATGGGCAGTGAGATTGGAATTACGATCCGCCGAAAAACCTGAAACTCCGTAGCACCATCAATGAGGGCCGCCTCGATCAGTGGTTTGGGGATGCTGTTGCTGAAGAAGTTCCGTGCCAGCATGACGTTGAAGGCATTCATCAACAGGCCGGGAATCAGGAGGGCCCAATAGGTATTCTTGATGTGGAACACCTCGGTGTAGACCAGATAGGTAGCCACTAGGCCGCCGTTGAACAGCATGGTGAACAACACCAGAAAGTTCAGCACCTTCCGTCCCGGCAGATTCTCGCGGGAGAGGGTATAGGCCAGCATCAGGGTAATTGCTAAGCTGATGGCTGTTCCCATTACTGCGATGATAATGGTCGTCAGATAGGCGCGTCCGATAATGGCACGGTTTCCCCACAGATATTCATAAGCGGCCAGGCTGAACTCCGAAGGAATGAAAGAATAGCCGTTCCGGGTAATAGATTCCTCGCTGGAAATGGACGAAGTGAACATCAGCACAAAGGGTAGAATGGCCGAAAGTGACAACAGCGCCAGCACAATGTAGGAGACGACCGTCACACCGGAGACATGTTTTTTCTTTTTTGTTGTGGTATCCATACTCAGAACAGACTCCCTTCCATATTTCTCTTTTTCACCAGCCAGTTGGAGAACATCACCAAAATAAAACCAACAATAGACTGATAGAAGCTTGCAGCCGAAGACATGCCCACGTCACCCAATTTCATCAGGCCGTTGTAAACGTAGGTATCAATGGTAGAAGTCACGCTGCTGATGATACCAGACTGCATCGGAATCTGATAGAACAGACCAAAGTCCGAATGGAAGATACGTCCTACGCTCAGCAGCGACATCATAACGATGGTAGGAGAGATCAGAGGGATGGTGATTGAGAATATTTGCTTTAGCTTTCCGGCACCGTCCAGCTCGGCCGCTTCATAGAGAGAGGAATCGATACCCACCATAGTGGCATAGTAGACAATGGCAGTGTAGCCCGAACGCTTCCATAATTCCACAAAGGTCAGGATAAAGGGCCAGAATTTGCTTTCCATGTACCAGGAAACCGGGTCTTCTCCCATTACTGTGAGAATATGATTGAACATACCCGTAGTGGGGCTCAGGAATGCATATACAAGGTAGCTGGCGATGACGTAGGAGAACAGGTAAGGCAGCAACACGGAGGTCTGAAAAAAACGGTTCCAGAACTTGGACTTCACCTCATTCAGAAACAGTGCAATGGCAATGGCCATCACGGTTTGCAGTACGATAAAGAGTAGATTATAGCCGATGGTATTGCGGGTGATGACCCAGGCATCCTTGGTGGCAAACAGATACTTGAAATTTGCCAGGCCACACCAATCGCTCTTCCAGATGCCCTTGGCGTAGTTGACATTGCGGAACGCGATGGTCAAACCTGCCATGGGCAGATAATTGTTGATGAGCAGATAAAGCAATCCGGGCAGTGCCATCAGATACAGAGGGATAAACTGCCTGATCTTTCCCTTTTTCTTCGGGACGGTAACGGTCTTTTCCATAAATACCACCTGTTCTCAAAAATCCCCTGCCGGATCAGGGCAGGGGATCATGTTTCATGTGCTGGTTCCCTGTATTTTACGGTTAGGAAACGCCATTCTCTTTTTTCCAGTCAGCGAACTGGGCAGCCTTTTCATCGATGATCTTCTGCAGCCCGGCGCTCTCCAGTTCCTTGAGGAACTTGGGCAGATTGTCGTCGATGTCGATGCAGCCATAAGCCAGTGCGCTAAGATACTGATCACAGACATTCGTTACTGCCGTGTACTCGGTCTTTACCGGTGTCACGTCGTAAGCAAAGCCCATGGCCTTACTCAGCATGGCACTCTCATTCATGGCGCGCACCTGCTCCGGGAAGTCCTCTTCCGTGCCGTCCCAGAAATAAGCGATCAGCTGGTCACCAAATGCAAAGCTCCAGTTGTGGAAATAGCCACTGGTAGAAGCGTCCACTCCATCAGCAAAGGTGATGATACGGTCAGAGCCCTCCTTCAGCTTATAGTGGACACCTTCCAGACCCCAGTCCAGCATATTCAGGAAGGTGGGATCCGAGTACATCATATCCAGAACCTGCATAGCAGCTTCGGGATTTTTGCTATTATTCAGAAGCGACCAGCCAAAAGAATTCACCTTTGTAGTGTACGAGAATACAGTGTTCAGCGGAATCACCGTCATATCCCGGCCGCACTGATTAGTTTTATCCTGTGCAGTGCCAGGGCCAACAGTACCATAGAAGCCAAGAAGCTTTCCGGCCTTGATCTGTTCCGCTGCACTGTCGGTGGTGGTAAGAATATCCGATGCAATCCAGCCCTTCTTGAACCACTCCCGGTGCTTTTCGCACTCAGCACGGAATTTATCGCTGGAGAACAAGTCAGAGATCTCATGGTCCTGACCATAGTTCAGCAGAACACCAAAGGTATCGCCCAGCGGATCATAGTCTGCGTAGACAAACGTACCACTACCCTCTAGGCGCATCATGGCCATATCCGGCTCGCCCGCATGAATGGTCTCGAACATCTCATCCAAATCATCTGTAGTTTTGATCGTAGCAGGATCGATTCCGTACTTTTCCAGAATATCAGTGCGCACCACAATACCGCCCTGATAGAACAGCGAGCGGTTGACCGGCACCTGATAGGCTACACCGGACACCTTGCCAGCCTGCAGGTAGTCTCCCAGACATTCCTGAATATCCGTACCGTATTCATCCAGCAGGTCATCCAACGGAAGGAGTGCTCCCTTTGCCACACAACTGGATACCATGGTGCCCCAAACCAGAGCAATGTCCACCTGCTCACTACCTGCCATCACCAGATTGAGCTGGTTGTTATAAGAACTGCTGGGAACCACTTCCAACTGTAAGTCGATACCCTTTTTATCGGCCACGTAATCGTGAATGGCCTTAGCTACCTTTTCCTGATCAGGTTGGACTGAGGACAGAGGGTAGTACATAACGACCTTGGGCATTTCGCCGCTGGCAGCTGCCGAACCGGATGCCGTCGAACTGCTGGTGGAGCTGGACGAACCACCGCAGGCAGTCAGACCCGCTGCCACAGCAGAGATACCCGTTGCCTTCAGAAAATTCCGGCGAGAGATCCATTTCTTCATGATTGTTCTCCTTCTCATGTATCTTCCCACCCCCTTCCGAGCGTGGGAAATAAGACATTTTGCAGGAGCGGCCCATTTCCTCATCGACGCTCGCTTCTGCGTTTTCTGACACTAGTATACCCCTTCTTTGCTTTTTCCCGCTAACGCAATCTGCAGGTAGATTAGCGAAAAACGGACTTTCGAAATTGCTGGCGGCCCATAACCGTTCCGGTAGGGGCGAATCCTTTATGGCCCATTAGAAAGCACGAGATTTCTGATATGCACCCTAGCTCTTGAACGGCAAAGCGAAAAATCCGAACCCTTCTCCTACCGGAAAAAGGTTCGGATCTTATTTTGATGCCGTTACAAAGAGCCATTTTAGCAATACAGCAGATAAGTCTGCTCCCGCTGGGTCAGCCGTTTCAGGCCATCGTACAGTTCCCGGCGCGATTCCTGTTCTTCCATAATGGTCTGCGGCTGCATGGCGTAGGGGTCGGCCGTGGCTTCGATACGCCGCAGCTGCTCTTCTCCCGGCAGAACATCGTCCAGCGAAACATGCTGGTAACAGATACCATCCTTATCCTCCGTCTACATCCGCTGTTCAAAAGCGGCAAAGGCATCCCACACCATGTCCATCATGGCGTTGCGGATGGCAGGAGCCGCATAGGTCATGAACTTCATTCATCGCGCTGCATCGAATTTCGGCACGGCTTTCCATAAGCCCAGATTGCCCGCTTGTTTCAAATCGTCCGTGTCAAGGTTCAGGCCAGACTGTGCCAAATTCATGCTGCGGAAAAGGTCATTTGCCACCTTGCTAATAAAGGACTTGTTGTCGATCAGGTTGTCCAACGCGGTTGCATCGCCTTTCTGCGCCAGCACACAAAGCTGTTCATTCGTCTGCTTCATGGGCGTTTTCCTGCTCTGTGGCAGACTGCAAGATTCCCAGCAGACCGCTCCGCAGCTGTTCCAGTGCTTCCGGTGTAGCTCCCTCCATGCCCGAAACACTGGCTATTCCCGGACAAGCTGGAGGGCAGCAAGACCTCCCTCATCCTGAAAGACACCAAGACCGAGGCTTCCTGCCGCACCATCTTCATGACTTCTGCACTGAAAGAGGAATTGAAGAAGTGGCTGAATCAGTTGGTGGCAGACGAGAGGAAAGACCCGGCACGTTACCATGACAGTGGAATGCTGTTCCGTTTGCCCAACGGTCTGGCGGTAGAGCCTGTGTTGATTCGCAAGAAGTTCCTCAAATGGCAGGATGCACACCCAGAGTTCCCCCGTATTGTGTTCCACGGTCTGCGGCATTCCAGTGCGACTTATCAGCTGATGATCTCCGGCGGCGATGTGAAGGCTGTTCAGGGAACCACAGGTCACGCTACGGCGGATATGCTGGTGAACACCTACGCCCATATCCAGCAGTCCTCCCGTGTAGAACTGGGCAAGAAGTTTGAGGAAGGTTTCTACGCCAAACATGAAAGCCCCAGCCCGCAGGCTGTACCCGCCGAAGGCGAACCGACCATCTCCATGACCGCTCTGCTGGAACTTCTGAAGAACGCCGACCCCGAAGTAAAGGCGCAGCTCCGTCTGGCTCTGTTGACCTGATGCAAAATTTACCACGCATTTCAAAGCAATTCCAGCCTATGCAGAGGATTCCCACGAAAAAGCCGACCGTGCAAAAACCGTGCATTGACCGTACAAGCCCAGATTTTTCGGGGTTACATAACAAAAAAGCCATGAAATCTTTCGATTTCACGGCATTTTCTGGTGCACCTCGCGCACTCATATCCGAACTTTTCTCCGCTTTCACGGCTTCCCCGAAAGCGACCGTTTCCGTACCTTCCTTATAGTTAAAGGTAATAAGTACCTTATCATCGTAGAGATAGATGGCATTGATGAAGGTATCCACCAGTGCCTGCCGCTGCTCCGGCTGGGTCATATCCAGCTTGCGGAAGCGGAGCAGCCAGAACCGGACAAACTCTTCTTTCATCTTCGGCTTAGCCAGCCGTTCCTCTGCAATGCGGGCTTGCAGTTCTTTCCGCTGTTCTTCCAGAGCCTCCAACCGCTCTTTCGTGGAACTGGTCAGGATGCCCAACTGGATAGCGTTCAGCATATTGGTGATGCCGGTTTCCGTTTCCTTCAACTGCTTTTCGTAGATAGGCAGGTCAGTGCTTTCCTGATTTTGCAGCTCCATGACCTTGGCAATGATGGCATTCATGGAAGCATCATCTTCCACCAGCTTCATGGTTTCGTTGACCACCAGATCTTCCAGCCACTGTTTCCGCACTGCCTTTTTGTCGCAGGTCTTTTTCTTCTTGGCGGCAGCACACTTGTAATAGGTGTACATCTTCCCGGTATGGCTGACACCGCTTTCTCCGAACATCAGCGCACCGCACTTGCCGCAGTACAGCTTGGTGGTCAGCAGATAGGTATCTTCTGCCTTATGTGAAATGAACCCCAAAAGTTAGACAAAAATTGAATTAAGCAGCTCCAACGGTCTGAATCCTGTACTGCACAGGGCTCAGGCCGTTTAGTTTTAATTTAATTCGGCGGTTGTTGTAATAGTCGATGTAATCGACAATAGCCTTTTCGAGCTGGTCAATGGAATCAAATTTTTCCAAATAGAACAGTTCCGTCTTGAGCAAGCCAAAGAAGTTTTCAGCAACCGCATTATCCAGACAAGTGGCTTTCCTGGACATACTTTGCGTAATGCCCTTTGCCTTCAGCAGATTTTGGTAGGATTTCATCTGATACTGCCAGCCCTGATCCGAATGCAGAATCAGATTGTCAACCTTGTCCGGCAGCTTTTGAAAAGCACCTT
>ENA-OQLI01000479-OQLI01000479.1-human-gut-metagenome-genome-assembly--contig:-NODE-479-length-48393-cov-6.726743_pt1 | contig 48393 bp, 43 predicted proteins | sample MGYA00242805_ERZ504812 | MGnify/ENA primary metagenome ERZ504812 (study PRJEB26092, sample SAMD00036430) | human gut metagenome | host: Homo sapiens | study: EMG produced TPA metagenomics assembly of... | reverse complement strand
TATCGTTGGGCACGCTCATGCGCTTTGCCTTGGCGATCAGGTCTGCCAGCTTGCTGTTGGAAGCCGGGTTGGGGCCGCCGTCACGGACGGCAACGCTGATCTCGCGGCCGATCTTGGTAAAGACCTTGGCGCGGGCGCCGTCAGTCTTTTCCTTCTTGCGCTTAATATTGTTCCATTTGCTATGTCCAGACATGGGAAAGAGCCTCCTAAATTTATCGGTATCTCCGCCTGCGGGCAGACGGGCTGTGGTCGCCCGCTTGTGGCAGCACACAAAATCTAACTCTATTATTTTATCACAATCCACCGGCACGTTCAAGCCTGAAAAGCCCGATTTTCGCCCGGATGCGTGTAAATCTGCGGTTTACAGCAGCCGCAGCGCCTTGGGATAGTGGTTTTTCACCCGCCCGCCGGACACCTTGCCGCCGCCCAGCGGCCAGCCGTCCACGGTCACGCAGCACCAGCCGTCCGCTGCCGTGCGGGCTTCCACCTCGCGGCCAGAGAGGTACTCGGTGCAGCGGCAGTCGGCAAGGGTCAGCTGCTCGCAGTTCGTGCACAGGTTGCCAAAGGCCGTGAACAGGTGGTGCTCCGGCACAAAGCGGCCTTTCTGCACACTGCCCACGAACACCCCCGCCCGCAGCACATGGAGTCCCGTCTGCGGAAAGGCCACCGGCAGCAGCACACCGCCGCCGTGCACCACAGCCGGGCGCTGCGCCAGCGCAGGGAAATACTGCCGGGCAAACTCCTGCCATGCGGCAAGGCTCTGCGCCGGGGTGGCCTCCCCTGCCCCGGTATCCCGGGTGCGGCGGCTCGTGCCCTGCACGGCGTCCCGGCAGGCGCGGCTGTCTGCGCGGCGGGTGCTGCGGGCATCTGCGGCCTTGGCAGGCTTCGCCTTGCCCTTGCCCTTTTTGCCCGCCTCAGCAGCAGCGGCAAGCCAGAGCTGCTCCTCCGGGGTGTATTCCCCCTCCGGCGGCAGGGTGCGGGGCGTACCGGCCTTGACCAGCCGGGCCATAAAGTGCCCCTCGCCGCCCTGACAGGGCCAGATGCGGCGCACCTTGCTCACATCCAGCGGCAGACCGCCGGTGCGGTTCTCTTCGCCTACGCTGCCAAAGGTGTAGTCCACATTGCCCAACACATCAGCCAGTGCAAACTCCGGGTGGCGCTGCAAAAAGGCCGCCACCTGTCCTTCGTCCTCCTCCGGCGCAAAGGTGCAGGTGGAGTACACCAGCTGCCCGCCGGGAGCCAGTGCTGCTGCGGCGCAGTCCAGTATCTGCGCACCCAGCTCTGCGCACTGCTTTACCAGTGCCTCGCAGTGCTGCTGCAGCGCTACCGGCTCCTTGCGGAACATTCCCTCACCGGAGCAGGGCGCGTCCACCAGCACCCGGTCGAAAAACTCCGGCAGCGCCTCGGCAATGCGGGCGGGAGTCTCGTTGAGCACCACGGCGTTGGAAACGCCCATGCGCTCAAGGTTGCTTTTTAAAATTTCGGCACGCGCAGCCACATACTCGTTGCTCACTAGCACACCGCGCCCCTGCAATGCCGCCGCCAGCTGGCTGCTTTTGCCGCCGGGTGCGGCGCACAGATCCAGCACCCGCATCCCCGGCTGTACCCCCAGCAGCGGCGCTGCCGAAGAAGCCGAGGGCTCCTGCGAATAGAACACACCCGCATGGTGATACGGATGCCGTCCGGGCTTAAAGTCCGGCTGATGCACCACAAAAGCCGCCTTGCAGAAGGGCGAGGGCTCCAGCGGGAAATCTGCCCTCTGCGCAAACTGCTCCGGCGTGGTGCGCAGCGCCGATACGGTAACGCCGCGCTCTGCCGTCTGCTGCGGGGCGGCATACAGCTGCTCGTACCGCTGGCCCAGCAGGGCACGTTCCCGCTGCTCAAAATATTCCGTAGGCATATTCTTTTCCTCCCATGGGATGTATAAAGCCGCCGGCTGCGGCCACACTATGGACTGTGAGGGCGATCCCGCCCCCACAGCAACGACCGAAAGGAGCATTCACACCATGGAAAACCGCAGTGAGAACCGCAGTACCAATTGCAAGAACCAGACCTCCAACCGTACCAGCAGCAAGACCACCAACAGCGCAACCAACGAGCACAAGCACCCCAACCAGTACACCAAGGGTGCCGATGACGAGAGCGCCAAGAACTCCACCAACAGCCGTTCCAGCAACGCAAAAAACAGCCGCTGATGGCGTAAGCAGCATCTGACGGACCACAGATGCCAACAAGCAAAGCCCGCTGCCCTCCACCACTGGTTTCCAGTGCGGAAAGCAGCGGGCTTTCGCATTCTTATTTCTGGTCAGGGTCAAACTGCTGCCACAGCACCTCAAACAGCTGGTGCACACGCTCCAGCTGTCCGTTCAGGTACAGCCAGCCCAACAGGCACTCGAAGCCGGTGGAGGCACGGTATTCCTCCGGGGAGGCGTGCTTGGCGACACTGGCCTTGCTGGCATTGCGGCCACGCTTGAACACAGCCAGCTCGTCCTCGGTGAACAACGGCTCCAGCAGCTGCTGTTCCCGGAACTGCGCCTTGGCAGAGACATACTTGACCTTTTCGGCATTCAGCTTTCCGGCTGAAAGGCGGTGGTGCTCCACCAGACGCTGACGCACCAGCAGCTCCAGCACGCTGTCCCCCACAAAGGCCAGCGCCAGCGGGCTGAGCTCCCGCGGGTCGATCTTTTCTGATTCGTTCATGATGCTTTATCCTTAGAAGATATAGTCGAACTGATAATCGCCGATGAGGATGGTATCGTTCTCTTCCACGCCCTTCTGCACCAGCGCGTCCAGAATGCCGCTCTCGCCCAGCTGACGCTGGAAGAACTGCAGGCTCTCGTAGTCGTCCACGTTGCTGCCGGCCAGAATATACTCCAGCCACGGGGCATCTACGCTCCACACATGGGCTTCCATGCGCTGGATGGTGAAATCGCGGCCATTCTTCTTGGGCTCCTGCTTTTTGTACTCGGGGGTGAACACCGGCACCTGCGGGATATCCTTGAGACGGTTGTACACGAGGCCCGGCAGCTGCTTTACGCCCTGCATGGTGGCGGCAGAGATGGGTACGAAGGTCAGGCCTTTGCCCTCCACATACTGGCGGAAGGTCTCGATCTGCTCCTCGGTGGCAAGGTCGCACTTGTTGCCCACCACGATCTGCGGGCGCTCGGCCAGCACGGGGCTGAACTTTGCCAGCTCCTCGTTGATCTTCTCAAAGTCCTCGATGGGGTCGCGGCACTCGCTGCCGGAAACATCCACAACGTGCAGCAGCAGGCGGCAGCGCTCCACATGGCGCAGGAAATCGTGTCCCAGACCGACGCCCTCGCTGGCACCCTCGATCAGGCCGGGGATGTCGGCGCAGACAAAGCTTGCGCCCTCGCCCACCGACACAACGCCCAGCGTGGGCACAAGGGTGGTAAAGTGGTAGTTTGCGATCTTGGGCTTTGCCGCACTGATGGTGGAGATGAGGGTGGACTTGCCCACGTTGGGGAAGCCGATCAGACCCACGTCCGCAATCAACTTCAGCTCCAAGGTCACCTGCAGATCCTCGCCGGGCATACCGGGCTTTGCAAACTTGGGGATCTGGCGGGTGGGGGTGGCAAAATGTGCGTTGCCGTAGCCGCCGCGACCGCCCTTAGCAATGGTGACCGGGGTGTGGTCGGACAGGTCGGCGATGACAAGGCCGCTCTCTGCGTCCTTGATCACAGTGCCCAGCGGCACCTTGATGACCAGATTCTCGGCATTTTTGCCGTGGCACAGGCTTGCGCCGCCCTTGCCGCCCTCCGGGGCCACATACTTGCGCTTATAGCGGAAATCCATCAGGGTGGACAGATGATCGTCCGCCACAAAGATGATGTCGCCGCCCCGGCCGCCGTCGCCGCCGTCCGGGCCGCCCGCGGCCACGAATTTTTCGCGGTGGAAGCTCACCGCACCATCGCCGCCCTTGCCCGCATGGAGCCATATCGTGGCGATGTCGATAAAGTTAGTCTGTGCTGCCATACAGCCCCTCCTTAGCTTTATAGGCCTTTGCGTTTCAGCGCCCTCATCCGGCACTTCGTGCCACCTTCCCCCGACCGGGGGAAGGCTTGCAAACAGCGCCACACGAACGCATAGCCTTATTTCATCAAAAAGAGCCGGGCCACGAGGGTCCGGCTCTACGATTGCAGTTATTCAGAAAGAAGTTACTGCTTAACGCTGCACTTCTTGCCGCTCTTGCCCACGCGCTCGAAACGGACGGTGCCGTCCACCAGAGCAAACAGGGTATCATCGCTGCCCTTGCCAACGTTCTCACCCGGCATGATGTGGGTGCCACGCTGACGAACCAGGATGTTGCCGGCCAGAACAAACTGACCGTCTGCACGCTTGGTGCCCAGACGCTGTGCTGCGGAATCGCGGCCGTTCTTGGTGCTGCCTACGCCCTTTTTATGTGCCATTGTAATTTACCTCCTTAGCCGTTGATCGCAGTGATCTCAACCTTGGTGTAGGGCTGACGATGGCCCATACGGCGAGCACTGTGCTTCTTTGCGCGATAGGTGATGATGTTCAGCTTCTTGCCCTTGCCATTCTTGATGACCTTGGCAGAAACGGTAGCACCCTCAACAACAGGAGCGCCAACCTTCACAGAACCCTCCTCGCCAATAGCGAGAACCTGATCAAACTTCACTTCGGAGTCGGCCTCAACGTCCAGCTTTTCGATGTAGACGATGTCGCCCTGCTCCACGCGGTACTGCTTACCGCCGGTAACAATGATTGCGTACATTTTGTTCATTCCTTTTCGTTGTACTCGCTGGTCGTAAAGGCAGACCCTTACTGCGGGCCATTTCAGGCGCCCACACCATGCGGCTAGAATATTATAGCAAAAACCCAACCGGATTGCAAGAGGATATTTCCCTTTTTGCGCAGATTTTTACGCTTTTTTCTGCCCGGTCTGTTCTATGGCGGCTTTCACCTGCGCATTATAGGCCTCGGTCTTTTCCAAAAACAGCTTGCGCGGGCTGGAAGCCAGCAGCTGGGTGTCCTTACCCGCAAAGGAGATGGGACCGTCCAGCTTCTTTTGAGCCGCCTTGTTCTCTGCGTTCATCGCCAGCGGCACCAGCAGGGGCTTGCCCTTGAACTTGCGGGTAAAATACACCTCTGCCGCAATACCAGCCACCACAGCGATGCCTGCCACCAGCTGGGATGCCCGCAGCCCGATGGAGGGCACCAGCATCAAGCTGTCGGTGCGCAGGCCCTCGATCCAGAAACGGCCTGCGCCGTACCACACCAGATACCGCATGGTGATATCGCCGTTGAACTTGCGTTTTTTGATGTAACGGAACAGCAGGAAAAAGCCCACAAAGCACCAGATGCTCTCGTACAAAAAGGTGGGGTGCACCGGCAGGTTGGGGTCGATGACTACACCCTTGGGCACCGTGACCGTGCTGCTCATCAGGTAAGCACGGGTAGACTCGCTGTACATCCCCCACGGCAGGGTGGTGTTGCAGCCAAAGGCCTCCTGATTGAAAAAGTTGCCCCAGCGGCCGCAGCCCTGCCCGAGGAGAAAACCCATAGCGGTAAGGTCGAACATGGGCAGCACCGGAACACCCCGCCACTTACAGGCCAGGCCGCCGAACAGAAAGCCGCCGATGATGCCGCCGTAGATGGCAAGGCCGCCATCGCGGATGGCGATCATCTCCCAGATGCTCTCGTATTTAAAAGGTGCCATAGCTACATAGTAGGCGCGGGCGCTGATGATGCCCAGCACTACGCCAATAAGGATGACGTCCACCATGCTGTCCGGGTCTACGCCAAATTCCAGACTGTGCCGGAAGGCAAAGATCAGCGCCAGACACAGACCCACCGCAATGCACACGCCGTACCAGTAGATGCTGACCCCGCCGATGGTAAAGGCCACGCGGTTCAGCTGAAAACTCAGTCCCAGACCCGGGAACTGTACCAGATTTGTCAGATAGTTCATTCTTCTTCCTCCTCGTCCTCTTCTGCCGCCTGCGCCGTGCCATCCGGCAGGATGTACATAGTAGCCATGCGGTCGGTGCACAGGATGTGCTGCAAAGCAGCGTCCGCATCCTCTGCGGTCAGCCCGGCCAGCATGGAGATCTGCTGCGCCACCGTCTGGCCGCTGAGGGCAAAGTCTGCCATCTGGCTGGCCGAGTCTTCCACGTTTTCCAGATTTTCGATCAGCTGGCCGTATTTTTCGTTCTTGCACAGGGTAAACACTTCCCTGTCCACACCGGCGGCGCGTACCCGGGCGATCTCGTCCAGCAGCAGCTGCCGCACAGTATCCGGTACATCGCTCTCTCCGGTGAACAGGATGCAGCAGCAGCCGTCCACCCGCAGCACCTCGCCGCCAAAGCCGGGGTTCACAAGGCCTTCGTCATACAGGCGGCGGTACAGCGGCGACATCCCGCCCACGATGCAGCTGAGCACAAGGTCGTACAGCGCCTCGGTGCGCAGATCGTCCGCAGGCAGCGGCTCTTCCTTAAAGCCCACGCCGAAGCAGGGCTTGGAGACCGGCATGGTCAGCGTTTTTTCCGTAGCGGCAAGGGTCATGGGCTCCGTGGCCCACAGCCGCTGCACCTTCTGTGCCGGGCGGGGCTCCATCAGGCCGTGCCGCTTGCAGGCGGCAAGGATCTGTTCCATGGTGGTGTTACCGGCAGCAGCCAGTACCATATTGCCCGGGGCATAAAAGGCCTTGCAGCTGTCGTACAGCATGGCGGGCGTGATCTCGGCAATGCTCTCCACCGTGCCCGCGATGTCGCTGCGGATGGGGTGGCTGTGGTACAGGCACTCGAACAGGCCGGTGATGAGCCGCCAATCCGGGCTGTCATCGTACATTTTGATCTCCTGCCCGATGATGCCCTGCTCCTTGGCGATGGTCTGCTCGGTAAAATAGGGGTGGCCTACCATGCCCAGCAGCACGTCCAAGCTTTCGTCCAACTGCTGGGTGGCGGTGAACAGGTAGCAGGTGCGGTCAAAGCTGGTAAAGGCGTTGGCGTTGGCACCGGTCTTTGCGTACTTGGCAAAGGCGTCGCCGTCCTCGTCCTCGAACATTTTGTGCTCCAGAAAATGCGCCACACCCGCCGGCAGATGCACCGTTTGGCCGTTCAGGCAGAAATCCCGGTCGATGGAGCCGAACTTTGTGGCATAGATCACATGGGTGCTGGAATAGCCCGGCATGGGGCGCACCAGCACCGTCAGGCCGGAGGGCAGGGTCTGCCACTGGTCGGCCACGGTCTTTTCCAGCAGGGTCTGGTTATTCTGCGGCATGGGCAGCATCCTCCTTTGTAAGCAGATAGCTGACCGAGAGGGTCAGGCGGCGCAGGATATCCCGCACCTCGTCTTTGGTCACGGCGCGTAGAGCATTCCGCGCCTGCTCCGGGCTCTGGATAGGCGCAGCGCTGTTGGCACCGGCGCGCAGCACCTCGATGTAGTACCAGCTTTCGATGCCGCCAAGGCTGTCCTCTACCCCGTTCATGCCGCTGAGCAAGCCCCGGCGGCAGTCCTCAAATTCCTCGTCGGTGATAGGGCCGGTGCACAGGTCGGCAAGTTCCTTCAAAATTGCCTGCTCTGCGCGGGCGGCATCGGCGTGCTCCACACCGCTGTTCACCGCCATGCTGCCGGTAAAGCTTTGGAAGGAGGAGGAGCAGTAGTAGCACAGATGGTCCCGCTCCCGCACGTTGAGGAACAGGCGGCTGGTCACGCTGCCGCCGTACAGCGCCATGGCAAGGCGCACTGCTGCCAGCTGCTGCGGCTGCATGGGCTGCCCCAGTGTGAACAGCATACACAGCTTTGCCTGCACCATATCGTAGTTTTCGGTCTTATGCACCGGTGCAATGGCAGGCATGGCCATGTTTTCCACCAGCGGCAGCGGGGCGCGGTCGATACAGACAAGCTCTGCCAGCAAAGCATCCCGGATGGCGGCGGTCTGGGCGGCGTCGCAGCCCAGCACCAGCAGCTCGATGTTGGCGGTGCGCAGCATCTGCTGATAAGCGGCGGTCAGCATGGCCGGGGTAAGACCGTCCACCTCTTCCAGATAGCCCTCCTGCCGCACGCCCGCCGGGCTGTCACCAAAAAACTCCCGGTTGGCCTGATGCAGGCAGTAGATGCGTTTATCGTTGATCTCGTCCTCAAGGCCCTTTTTCAGCATCTGCTTTTCAATGCTGACGGCCTGCGGGTCAAAGCAGCCGTCCACAAAATACGGATGGAAGGCCGCACCCAGCGCGATTTTGGTATACTCGGCGGTCAGTGCCTCGCCCTCCAGCGCAAAGGCATCCTTGATGCCGGTCACGCTGACGCAGAGGTTGTGGTTGCAGCCCATGGGGCGGGCGTCCACGGTCAGGTCTGCGCCGTAGAGCTTTGCCAGCTTTTTGGTCAGCCGGGTCATATCCGGGCAGTCCGCATAGCCGCGCTCCATCACCAGCGGCAAAAGCGCATGGGCAGTGGCCGTTTTACGCTCTGCCGGGAAAGCAAAATGGATGCTGATGCGGCAGCGGTTGAATTTTGAAGCCGGGTCGCAGGAAAGATGCACACCCGGTGCAATGAGAGTACGTTCCAATGATAGTTCCCTTCTCTCTGTGCCGCAGCACAGAGCATTTGATTCAGTCTGCCCGCTGCAGGGCGATGAACTCTTCCAGGCTCAGGCCGCTGGCGCGGATGGCAAGGGCGTTTTCCACCCCCACATAGCGCCAGTGCCACGGCTCGAACACGATGCCGGTGGCGGCCTGCCGGTCCTGCGGGTAGCGCAGGATAAAGCCGTATTCCGCCGCGTAGGCCGTAAGCCACTCGTAGGCGCGGGTCTCGGCAAAACGGGTGTCCTGCTGCGGATTGTCCGCGCTGAGGATATCTGCCGCATAGCCGGTGCCGTGCTCGTTGGCGTTGGCGGCGGGCTGGATGGTAGCCGCCAGACGGGCGGCTTCCTCCTCGCTCTTGCGCTTATCGCGGTAGGTCTGCACCCGGGCCTCGTAGGCGGCCTGCCGGGTGTCAGCGTCCTGATAACCGGCCACAAGGGTCAGGCTGACCCCATCCGCCTGTGCGGCGGCAGCCATGCTGCGGTACTGCATGGCCGCTTCGGCTTCCAGCTGCTGGCCGGTGGCCTCGTCGGCGGTATCCAGCAGCGGAGCAGGCTCAGCGGTATAGGGCAGGTTGGCGTTCACCAGTACCAGCCGGGCATCTGCGGCGTTAAATACATAGTCTGTGCCGTCGTACACGCTGGCTGCAAATACCTTTGGCCCGGCCAGCAGACCGTGCACCTTGGGCAGCAGCCACAGGATGCCGCCGGTCAGCAGCGCTACCACCGCCGCGCAGCCGGCCAGAAACAGCACCCAGTTGCGGGCCAGCCGCAGCATTTTGCGGCGCTTCCATTGTTGATAGGTCAGGCGCTTCTCAGCAGGCGCTCTGGAGGTACGGGTGGATTCACTCATGCGGCGGGGCTCCTTTTCGGCATTGTTGCAGCGCCGGTGCGCCGCACAGATTCAAACTATATTATACACCCCTTTGCAATTTGTGTAAACGCCGCTGTGTGTAAAAAAATTATGACCCGCCCGCCCCCCAGCAGGGAGCAGACAGGCCATAACTGAAAATTTTACGCAGATCAGTCAAACAGCATATCGTGGATGGCGCCGACAGCCTTGTCGGCGTCTGCACGGTCGATGATGCAGGAGATCTTGATCTCGCTGGTGGAGATCATTTTGATGTTGATATTGTTGTTGGACATTGCCTCGAACATCTTGGAGGCAACGCCGCTGTGGCTCTGCATACCGGCACCCACGATGGAGACCTTGGCGCAGGTGGTGTCCACACTGACATCGTTGAAGTGTGCACTTTCCTTCAGCACACGCATGGCCAGCTCGGCTTCGCCTTCGGCACAGGTAAAGCTGATGTCCTTCTTGCCGTCGCGGCCGGTGGACTGCAGAATGATGTCCACGTTGATGTTCTTCTGTGCCAGCAGACCGAAGATCCTAAAGCTCATGCCCGGCTCATCGGGAACGTTGAGAATCGTGATAACGGCAACATCGGTGTCCTTGGCGACACCCTTGATCAGCATACCTTCCATGTCCTTTGTAACCTCCTTAACCACCGTACCCGGGATGGGGTTCAGGCTGGAGAGCACCTCCAGCTCCACATTGTACTTTTTAGCCAGCTCCACGCTGCGGTTGTTCAGCACCTGTGCGCCCAGAGATGCCAGTTCCAGCATCTCGTCAAAGGTGATCTCCTCCAGCTTACGGGTGTTGCTCACTTTGCGCGGGTCGGCGGTATAAACGCCCTCCACATCCGTGTAGATCTGGCAGCGGTCAGCGTGCAGGGCAGCGGCAATCGCTACAGCACTGGTGTCGGAGCCGCCGCGTCCCAGAGTGGTGATGTCATCCAGCTTGTTCAAGCCCTGGAAGCCTGCCACCACCACCACGCGGTTGCGCTCCAGCTCGGAGGAAATCCGCTCGGTCTCCAGCCGGGTGATGCGCGCCTTGGTGTAGGCACGGTCGGTACGGAAGCCCGCCTGCCAGCCGGTCAGGCTGATGGCATGGCAGCCCAGCTCGTTCAGCGCCATGGCCAGCAGTGCGATGCTGATCTGCTCGCCGGAGGCCAGCAGCATATCCATCTCACGCGCCGAGGGGTTATGGGTGATCTCCCCTGCCTTGGCGATCAGGTCATCGGTGGTGTCGCCCTGTGCGGAGACTACCACCACTACGTCATTGCCCGCGTTGTGGGTGTTGGCCACGATCCGCGCAACGTTGAAGATACGGTCACGGTCCTTTACGGAAGAACCGCCGAATTTCTGTACGATCAACGCCATATCTTGTCACTCTCCTCTTTAACGCCCCGCGCTTGCGGGGGGCTTGCCGGGCGGAAGCGTTCTTGCACTTCCCTTACCCATTTATCATTCCACGGTTGCGCCGGTGTTATCGGCATCCAGCTGCAACAGTGTAAATGCTTCACATCCGTCCAGACCTTCCAGCAGCTCCAGGCCTTTTTCCAGCTTGGAATAGAACTTTTCGGCCTCGGCCTTTTCTGCCACAGCCATGACCGTGCTGCCTGCACCGGACACATACACGGCCTTTGCGCCGCACAGCCGCGCCATATCGAATACCTCGCGGGAGCCGGGCATCAGAGGCATGCGATACTGCTGGTGCAGCTTATCCTCGGTGGCAATGGCCAGCAGGTCGTGCCGCCCCTCGCAGAAGGCTGCGGGCACCAGCGCCGCACGCGACAGGTTATACACCGCGTCCTTATGGGATACCTCTTTAGGCAGGGCTGCGCGGGCTGCCTCGGTCAGCAGCTTGTAGTCCGGCACGATGGCAGCAAAGCAGAGGCTTTCATCCACATTCCGCTTGACCGAATACACCTTGCCGTCCTCGAATACGCTGCTGGTCAGGCCGCCCAGCAGTGCCGGAGCCACGTTATCGGGGTGTCCCTCAATGGCAGTTGCCAGCGTGAGCAACTCCTGCGTGTTGAGCACATCGCCCAGCATCCGGTTTGCGCCCAGCAGACCCGCGATGATGCAGGCTGAAGAAGAGCCCAGACCCCGTGCCATGGGGATGGGGTTCGTCTGGGTGATCTTAAGGGGCGGGATCTGCTTGCCAACCTTTTCGAACAGACCCTTGGCGGAGCGGTACACGAGATTCGACTCGCCCCGGGGGATGCGGGTGCCGTCCGATGCCGAGATCTCCAGCACCTCGCTGTCCTCAAAGGTGACCGTGTTGTACAACGTAACTGCCAGACCCAGCGCATCGAAGCCGGAGCCTACGTTAGCGCTGGTGGCAGGGACCGAAACCTTGATCTTCATTGCCGCAGTTCCTTTCCGTTACACTTCCTCGGGCAGACGCTTGAGCACCAGCTTCACGCTGCCGCCCACGGCCTCCACCTTGCGCGCGGCCTCTGCCAGCGCACGCTCATCGGCGCGCTTCACAAAGTAGGCGCAGCCCTCGTACCGCTCATCCACCACCTTGCCGTAGCCGTAGATGGCCTCCACCACAGCGGGGGCAATGCCCGCCACACGCACATAATATGCAGCGGGAGCCGGGTCGGTGAGCATGCCGTCCACCGGGTCCGCAGGCTGCCAGAACAGGCTGTCGTGCACCTGTGCGCCGTTTTTCAGCGCATCCACCACGTCTGCCACCACAGCGCTGGCGGTGGGCAGCTTGCCTGCGCCCTTGCCGTAGAACACCACATCGCCCAGCATATCGCCCTTGACCAGCACCGCGTTGAACACATCGTCCACGCTGGCCAGCTGGTTTGCCTTGGGCACCAGACACGGCTCTACACCGGCGGCCACGCTGCCGTCCTTGCCAAGCTTCATCCATGCGATCAGCTTGATAACGCAGCCCAGCTTTTCGGCGCTGGCCACATCGGCGGCGGTAATGGCACGGATGCCCCGGGTGGGGATGTTCTGGGGGTAGATCTGGTGGCCGCACACCATGGAGGACAGGATGGCGATCTTGCGGCAGGCGTCGCGGCCGTCCACGTCATCGCTGGGGTCCTTGGTCTCTGCGTAACCCAGCTCCTGCGCAATTTGCAGCGCATCCTCAAAGCCCAGTCCCTCCCGCACCATCTTGGTGAGCATGAAGTTGGTGGTGCCGTTCACGATGCCCTCCACCTCGGTGATGACGTTGGCGGCCAGGCACTGATGCATGGGGGTGATGATGGGCGTACCGCCGCCCACAGAGGCCTCGAACAGGAAGGCACAGTCGTGCTCCTTGGCCAGTGCCAGCAGCTCTGCACCGTAGGTGGCCACCATCTCCTTGTTGGAGGTGCACACGCTGCGGCCGCTCTCCAGACACGCCTTGACGTAGGGGTAAGCAAAGCGGGTACCGCCGATGGTCTCCACCACCACCCGGATCTCCGGGTCCTGCAGGATCACGTCGATATTCTTGACCACCAAGGGCTCCACCGGGTTGCCGGTAAAATCCTTCGGGTCCAGAATATATTTTACCTCCACCGGTTCGCCAGCCCGGCGGGAGACGCTTGCAGCATTGTGGCACAGCACCTCGTATACGCCGCTGCCCACCGTGCCAAAGCCCAGAATTGCAATTTTAGCCATACTCTCTTTCCCTCGTTTCCTGCTTTGTTACAGGTTATACCCGCAGCGCACACCCACGACCATGCGCTGGCGCGAAAGCTTTTCGGTCAGTTCCTCCGGGGACATCTGCATGGTATCGGTGCGGATGGTGACCGCCACCAGCGCAGCCCCATTCTCCGGGGTGGACTGGTTGATGGTCACAATACTGGCACCTGCGGCGCTGATGCCGGCCAGAAGGCTTTGCAGCGCGCCGGTCTCGTCCCGCAGGGTGGCCATGACCGTGATGACCTCACGGCCGTTCTCTGAATCAAAGATACAATCCTTATACTTATAAAATGCACTGCGCGAAAGCTCTACGGCGCGGGTCGCAGCCGAAATGCTGCGGGCTTCGCCGCTGGCCAGCAGCTCCTTGGCGCGTACCACCTTGAGAAAAACCTCCGGCAGCACCTGCGCATCCACCAGATAAAAACGGCGTTCCAACTTGTTCACCTCTCAAACACAAGTGTTCTTGCAGAAAATATAATAGCATCCGAACCCCTGCAATGCAAGAGCCCGGATGCTATTTTGTCACTTTGTCCAGTTTTGTCTTGTGAAGTGCGCCCTGTCCTTGCCGGATTTTTCAGCAAAGGGGTGAAAAAGTACGATTTTTGTCCTTATTCCGTGTCCAGTGCACTGGTATCGGTGGGTATGACCGGCTGGGTAGGCACAGCATCGTCTGTGTTCTCGGCAGGGGCAGCAGCCTGCGGTGCGGCATGGGAATAGGTGCAGGTATCGGGCAGGTCATCGGCACGGTAGTAGCCCACGGCAGTGCTCGGGCAGCCTGCACCGGCCAGCAATCCGCTCTGGGTGCAGTAACGGCGCTCCACCACGCCTGCGGAGGTGGGGAATGCCTTATAGGGCAGGTCTGCCTGTGCCTGCTCCATCAGTGCCTTCCACGCCATAACACAGGTGCGGGTCTTGGCCTGCTGCTTGGACAGAGTCTTGGTCATATCGTAAGGTGCATCATATCCCCACCACACAGCGGTGACATAGTAGGGCGTGCCGCCCACGAACCACAGATCCTTTTCATCGCTGGCAGTACCGGTCTTACCAAAGGCCTCCATGCCGTTGGAGTTGGGGTAGCGGCCGCTGGCAGTACCTACGCTGGAGAACAGAACGTTCTTCAGCAGACGGTTCATGACATAAGCGGTATCGGGGGTCAGTGCCTGATAGCTGGTGGCGTTGTTTTCCAGATAGATGTTGCCGTCCCGGTCCAGCACACGGGTATACAGGTGCGGGGTGGTGTACTCGCCGTCATAGAAGATCTGGAAGGCTGCGGCCAGCGCCATGGGCGTAACACCCTTGGTCTGGCTGCCCATGACCATCTGCGCCAGACCCACATCGTTGGTGGGGTCCAGCGTATTCAGTTGCAAGGTGTTGTAGACGAAGTTGAAGATATTGCTTGCGCCCACAAGGTCGCCCACGCGGACTGCGATGGTATTCAGCGAGCGGGCAAGGCCGTTCCACAGCGGGAGATCGCTGCCGTCGCCATAGTTGCCGCCGTAGTTGCGCGGCCAGCTGCGCCATGCGTTGGGGTAAGCGCGGAGCTGCTTGTCGGAGAGCCCCATCAGGCCATTCTTGCGGCAGTAGTCCTCGTCCCGGATGATCATATCCTGCTTCTGGTACAGGGGGGAGTTGTTGAGCATGGTGGACCAGTTGACCAGACCGTACTCGATGCCCAGTGCATAGGCGCCGATGGGCTTGATGGTAGAGCCTGTCTGCCGTTCCACGTTGTAAGCACGGTTCAGGGAAAGGCTCTTGGTCTTTTCGCCCAAGCCGCCCGCAATAGCCAGCACATTGCCGTCATAGTCCAGCGTGACCATAGCAGCCTGCGTGCGCACGTTGCGGTAATAGTAGACGGTGCCATCCTCGCCGGTGCGGGTCTTGGGGGTACCGTCCTCGTTGAACACCTGCACATCATCGTCCGAAATGGAGGTAACCTCTTCCTCATGCCAGCCCGCCGGGAAGTAGGCATCGTCGGTGTTCAGCATCAGGTTTTCCATCTGGGACTGCAACTTGGTGTTGACAGTGGCTTCGATGGTAAAGCCGCCGGTGTAGAGCAGCTTCTGCGCCTCGGACTCGCTGATGCCCTCCTTGGTCATGATGTCCTGCACGACCTCATTGAACAGTGCATCGGTGAAGTAGGAGGTGACGGTGCTGGGCTTTTTGCCGCTGTCTTCTTCGGCCAGCACAAGGGGCTGTGCAGCGCCGTTGCGGTAGTCCTCCTCGCTGATCACACCCTGCTGCCACATATTATACATGATGAAGTTGCGGCGGTGGATCAGATTTTCGGGGTTCGTATAGGGGTTATAGTTGGTGGGGTTTTTGGTAATAGAGGCAATGGTAGCGCACTCCCACAGGCTCAGCTGGCTGACGTCCTTGTTGAAGTACTCGTTGGCCGCCGTCTGCACACCCTGAATGGTGCCGGTAAAGCTGATGGTGTTCAGGTAAGCCTCCAGAATGGTCTCCTTGGAGTAGCTGCGGCTCAGGCAGAGGGCGCGGTAGATCTCGCGCACCTTGCGCAGTGCACCATTGATACCGCTGGCGCTGTTGTCATCGGTCAGATTCTTGATGAGCTGCTGTTCCAGTGTGGATGCGCCCTGCTTGGAGCTGTAAATGGGCAGCAGATACTCATTGATCATTGCGCCGATGGTGCGCTTGAAGTTAACGCCGGGCTCTGAGTAGAAGTCCTTATCCTCGGTGCAGATGAAGGCATACTGCAAATTGGAGGGAATCTGCTCAAGGTCTGCCCATACGCGGTGGCTGTTGGAGGAGCGCAGGGTGGCATACTCCACCTGTGCGCCGGTATCCGGGTCGGTAGCTACCACCATACTGGACTGGCTCAGCTGAATGTTGTCTAGGTCCAGCAGGTCACCGTCGTTGGCAGTAGCCTGCACCACATAGAACACCATGCCCACGGCCACCACGCTGCCCAGCATGATGCCAAGGCAGAGCACCGTAGCGACAGTGCGGCCAATGAACCGCAGAATGGGATGCTTGCTCTTTTCCTTCGGCGGCTTGGGGCTTTTGGGTGCCTTGGGTGTGCGGGTACGGTTTTCCGCTGCGGAGTGTACCTCGCGGCGGCTCTGGGAAACATTGACCTTACGTCCCACCGGGCGGGCAGGCTGCTCCTCGCCGCCCCGGTGGATCTTTCTCATCTCATTGTTGGAGATAGGGATCGCCTCCTGACATTTCAAGACTGTTGCCGGGCATAGCTGCACCGGGCTTTATCCACATCGTTTGTGACACGAAATTTCAAACTGCAATACCATATTATAGCACGCAAGCCCCAGCCGGGCAAGAACCAATCTTTGCGCGCTGAGCAGATATAAATAGTATAACACACTCTCTTGTGGAAAGTACAGTATCTGCGTGTGAAAATTGTCTGCTATCCGCCAAAACGGGGCATACTTACCGGGGAAGGGAGTGTTTTTTATGCGCAAGCTGTCTGTCTGCCTGTTCTACGGGCTTTGCGTATTCACCATTGTATTCAGTCTGTTCTGGATGGCGCTGCCAAAGCTGCCGCTGTCTCAAAGCCCCGCCGGGTCTGAGACCGACCCCGCCTCTCCCCTGAGCCTTGCCGCGCAGGCAGTGCCCCAGACGGACACCGCCCGCTACTGCCTGCAAGACAGCGGCGGGCGGGTGGCGGTGTACACCTGCCGCGCCGACGGCACCCCGGGCACCCTGATCCGCGTGACCGGCATCTACACCAATCTTCTGCCCGAAAACGACGCCTTACGCATCAAGCGCGGGCTTGTGGTCAACAGCCCCCGGGAACTCGACCTGCTGCTGGAGGATCTGGGGGAATAAGTATAAGAGGCCGCTGCAAACGATGTGCAGCGGCCTCTGTTATAAATATGACTTACGCTTCCATTTCTTCCAGCGGCACAAGGTATTCCTTGCGGCACTGCTCGTACTCCAGCATATAGTCCTTGCTGGGGCTGTGGTGCATGATGTTTTTCAGGGTGTGAGAGTCGTAATCATCGCCGGCCTCCATGCCCACCATGCGCACCGCAATGTTGGAGCAGTGGTCGGAGATACGCTCGGCGTTGTTCAGCACATCCAGGAACACCACGCCGGTGTCGATGGAGCAGATGCCGTCCTTCAGGCGGCGGATGTGCTGGTCGCGCAGGCGCTCCACCATCACATCAATGATCTCCTCCAGCGGCTCCACCTGTGCAGCCTTCTGGGTATCATCGTTTTCAAAGGCCTCGTCCGTCAGAGCCAGAATGCGCTCCAATGCGGCGTCCAGCAATTGCAGTTCCTTTTTGGCGCTCTCGCTGAAGCTGGCCTCCTTGTCGTGCAGCTCCTCGGCCTTTTCCATGATGTTCACGGCATAGTCGCCAATGCGCTCGAACTCGGTGACAAAGTTCAGCAACTCGGTCACCGCGTGGCTCTCGTCGTCGCCCAGCTCCTGATCGGTCAGCTTGATCAGATAGTTGGTGATCTCCACCTCCATGCGGTCGATCAGGTTCTCGCGCACCTTAATGGCGCTCACGGTCTCCTCGTCCATCTTCAAAAGCAGCGGCGCGGCCAGACCCACGTTGCGGGCGGCGCGGCGGGACATCTTGATCACCGCATTCTTCGCCTGCTGCAAGGCCACTGCCGGGCTCTTGTACAGACGCTCGTCCAGCACCGGCATGCTCAGCTCCTGTGCTTCCTCCACGCTACTGGGCACCGTGAGCATCGCCAAGCGGCTCAGCACTCCGCTGCAAGGCAGGAACAGCAGCATGGCGCATACGCTGGACAAAGTATGGATGTTTGCAATGGAGCTCTTGTTCATCACATCGCCCCACATGGGGATGCCGATGGTGAACTGCACCGCATAGATCAGCGCCAGCAGGATCACGCTGCCGATGACGTTGAAGTACAGGTGGATGAGCGCTGCCCGCTTACCATCCTTGGAGGAACCGCCGATGGTGAGCAGCGGGGTGAACGCCGTACCGATATGTGCACCCAGAATGATGGGAATGGCAGAGCTGAAGGTGACAAGCCCTGTGCTGGACAGTGCCTGCAGAATACCCACCGAAGCGGAGGAGGACTGGATGATCACGGTGACCACCACGCCCACCAGAACGCCCAGAATGGGGTTGGTCATGGTGACGAACAGATTCTGAAAGACGGCGCTCTCCCGCAGGGGAGCAACGCCGGTATCCATCAGGCTCATGCCGGTAAACAGAATGCCGAAGCCCAGCATGATCTGGCCGATGTTCTTCTTTTTGGCGTTGCGCAGGAACACATAAAAAATGCAGCCAATAAACGCCACCACGGGGGCAAAGGTCTTGGGCTGGATCAAGGTCAGCCACAGGCTGTCGCCTGAGATATCCGCCATGCGGATCAACTGACCTGTTACCGTAGTACCAATATTTGCACCCATGATCACGCCTACCGACTGCGTCAGTGTCATGATACCGGAGTTGACCAGACCGACACAAATAACCACCGTACCAGCCGACGACTGGATGACGCCGGTGATCAGTGTGCCGAAGATCACGCCTTTGATGGTAGAGGAGGTAAGCTTTTGCAATACGCCCTGCATCTTGCCGCCTGCCAGCTTTTCCAGACCGGCGCCCATGATGGACATGCCGTACAGGAACAGCGCAACGCCGCCCAGCAGAGAGGTAATGTGTGTGATATCCATAACGATACTCCTAATATGAAACTTCCCTTTTTATCCTTTACAGCACACAGCCGCCGGAACCTTGCACGCACAGCGCCTGCCCTGTTCCGGAAGCCGCTTACTTTTATTATACCATCAAAGGGGGCGTCTCAACAAGGTTTATTTTACAGGAAAGTTACTTTTTTTACACATTCCGCAACATATTTCCGGGCGGCAAACAAAAAGATTTCCGTTATTTTACATACATTTTACATTCAGCTTTCCCAGATGAAGTATGCCGCCGCTTACCCGGCCAGCTCTTCCATGGCCTCGCGCACTGTATCGGCCGAAAACAGGAACACACCACTGCCGGTGTATACCTCCACATGATTGCCCACATAACGCAGCTCAAAATCCTTCATGGTGTTTCCCTCCTGTGTTTCTGTTTTGTTCCGGGGCTTTCCCGGTGAACACAGTATCGCATAATTCAGATACCATAAAAAGGACTTTCAAAGGTTTTTGCGGATTTTTTGCGTAAAAAACAGCGTATGCTCCCCAGTCTGCTCACGCTGTACACGGCCATTTTCCTCGGAGATCAGGTCTTTGGCAGTCCCCGCAGCGCCGCATTTCCGCAGGAAACAGGCGCTGGAGCTGCCGTTTTCCGTCACGACCCCCTCCTGTGAAAATGGGATAGCGGAGCGTCCGCAGACGCTCCGCTATCCCGAAATTAAAAATAAATTTTCCGCTGATAATGGCTAGAGCAAAGCGGAAGCCCTTCCAAATCATCCTGCTGTGCAAAGCATTATTCTGCCGCGTCCGTCACACGGACAGGGTAGCCTGTCCGCACACAGCGCACCGCGTAGCGGGAACCGCCGCCGGAGGTGCAGGTGAACAGGGTCAGATCCCAGTTGTCCGTCTCGGTATCGGTGGTCATCTCCTCGATCTGGGTGGGGCGCAAAGTCTCCACGCTCTCCACCTCATAGCTCCAGCGCAGACCGTCTGCATCCGTAAAATAGACCGAACTGCCGATGGCCAGCCACTTGATGGGGCTGAAGTGCATTGCGTAGTTGTGGCCGCAGATCACAAGATCATCGCCATAGGTGGTGCCGCTGTACCGCCCGGGGGCGATCTTCAGCCCGGCGTAGCTCCACTGCGCCATCACCGGCAGCTCCCGTTCTACCGCCGGGATGGAAAGCACCCCGATGTAGTCCCGCCCTTCCACCTCCACGGTGGTCATCTCCTGCGTCGGGTCCAACACCGGCTGCGGGGCTGCAGTCTCGTTTTCCTGCTGGTGCTCCGTAATGGTCTTTTGCATGGTCTGCTCCAGCTCGCCCAATACTTCCTGCGAAGCCTTTTCTGCCCGGGCGGCATCCCACCGGTTGTAGCCCAGCAACCCGGCGGCGCATAAGATCAGCACCGCACCCAGCACCATGCACAGCCTGCCGATTTTCCGTTTCATTGCATTCCATCCTTTATATATAATAGTATCGTCTGCTTCAGTATACCATTCCCCGCTCCGGTTTACAACCGTTCTTCCGGTCGTTTTTTATCGGGCAGCAGCGCGCAGACCAGCCGCACCATCTGCCCGGTCAGGGGCAGCCACACCAGCGCGCACAGTACGTTGAATAAGGTGTGTGCGTTGGCGATCTGCCGGGCGATCACGGCGCACTCCACCCCTGCGGGCGAGCACAGCCGCACCAGCGCCGCAAAGGGCTGCAGCAGTGCGCAGCACACCGCCGCTCCGCTCAGGTTAAAAATGGCGTGGGCTGCCGCCACCCGCTTGGCGTCTCTTCCCTGCCCGATGGCGGCAAGCACCGCCGTGATGGTGGTGCCGATGTTATCCCCCAGCAAAATGGGAATGGCCGCCGTCAGCCCCAGCAGGCTGTGCACGCCGTCTGCCCCGGGCTGCGCCGCCATGCTTTGCAGCAGCGCCACTGTGGCAGAGCTGCTTTGCACCGTTAAGGTCATGCAGACACCCGCCAGCAGCCCGTGCATTGGACTTTGCCGCACCCGGGCAAGCTCCAGCCGGAGCAGAGGGCTTTGCAGCAGCGGCTCCATGGCGCTGCGCATCACAGTAACGCCTTCGAACAGCAGCCCAAAGCCGAACACTGCCTCGCCCACGCAGCGGCCCCGCCAGCCTTTACAGGCCAGACAGAGCAGCACCCCGCCAAACAGCAACAGATACCGCCAGCTTTCCACCCGGAACGCCAGCAGCTGCGCCGTGACTGTTGGGCCGATGTTCGCCCCGAACACCACCGGAACCGCCTGCCGCAGCTGCAACAGCCCCGCCGCCAGAAAGGCAATGACCATAACCGTGACCGCTGAGCTGCTTTGCAGCACCGCCGTTACCGCAGCACCAGTCAGCAACCCTGCCACCGGGTTTGCGGTGCACCGCGCCAGCAGGCTGCGCAGACGCTTGCCCGCTCCCTGCTGTACTGCCCTGCACAGGCTGTCCGTCCCATATAAAAACAGCGCCAATCCGCCGAATACCTGTAACAACACTTGGAATCCCTGCTCCATCCGCGCCCTCCGTTTCTGCCTGTCCTTTATTTCTATGCAGCGAGAGCCGGTTTGCGCATTGACAAAACCTACAAGTTTTTTGTGAATTTTTGTTTAATATTTCCCCATTCCCTTGCAATCCGGCAGCAAAAGGAATATGCTTATCAGGCGTTAATACTTAACAACTGTTAAGTATCCAAAAAATGCAAACGAGGAGGGACTGTCGTGTCCGAGCCAAGCACCCCCAGCTTTCAGGGGATGTGCCACTATATCGGGCAGCTGAGCAAGGCATCCAAGGCCGGGATGCGGGCGGCGCTGGCCGATTGCCCCAAATGCCACTTCAATATGCTGGAAGGCCTGCTGCATTCCATCAACTGCCACGGCAAGGACGGTGCCATTTATGTCTCTGACCTTGCCCGGGAGATCCGTCAGCCGCTGCCGGCGGTCTCGCGCGGGCTGCGGCTCATGGAGCAGGACGGCACTGTGGTGCGGGAACCGGACCCCGCCGACCGCCGCAAAACGCTGGTGCGCATCACCCCCAAGGGGTACGAGCTGTGCCACCAGTGTGAGCAGGCTCTGCGCAACTACTTTGCCAGCGTGCTGGCACGGTTAGAGCCGGAGCAGGCAGCCCAGATGGACGCGCTGCGCGGCGCGCTGATGGATGCCATTCTTGCGGAAAATGCCGCGCGCAACATTGACCCGAAGGGAGAAACGAACCATGACAAAGATCTTTAAGCAGCTGGCCCGGCACTGGGCAGTCTGCCTTGTGGTGTTCGCACTGCTGTTCGTGCAGGCGTACTGCGACCTTGCCCTGCCGGACTACACCAGCAAGATCGTGGACACCGGCATCCAGCAGGGCGGCATTGAAAGTCCCCTGCCCCAGACGGTGCGCCAGAGTACGCTGGACGCGCTGAGCCTGCTGATGAGCGAGGAAGATGCGCAGAAGCTGCAAAACGCCTACCAGTACTATCTGCAGGACGATGGCGTGTTGCAGCTGCGCTCCGACCTGACCGAGGACGAGCGCACCGCACTGGAAGATGCTGTGACCACCCCGGACATCGTGCTGTATATGGCTGCCGCACAGGCCGCCAACACCCCCGCTGGACAGAACAGCATGGGCATGACCGGCCTTGCCGAGACGCCCTCTGCCGCTGCGGACGCGGACACTGAGACCGTCACCCCTACGGCAGCGAATCTGGACACCGTTTGCAGCCAGTTTGCCGCCATGAGCCAAATGCCCGGCTTTGACCGCAGTATGCTGCAAAAGCAGCTGGACGGTGCCATGAGCCAGCTGGACAGCACCCTGCTGGAAAACCTGAAAAGCCAGTCTTTGCTGCTGGTGCAGCTGGAATACGAGGCGCAGGGCGTTGCGCAGGATGTGCAGATGGGTTACCTCTTCCGGGTGGGCGGCCAGATGCTGGCGCTCACCCTGCTGATGGTGGCCGTGGCTGTGGCCGTGGGCTTCCTTGCCTCCCGGGTATCTGCCGCCATCGGCCGCGACCTGCGCCGGGAGACCTTCTCCAGCGTTATCGGCTTTTCCAATGCGGAGATTGAGAATTTTTCCACCGCCTCTCTCATCACCCGCACCACCAACGATATCCAGCAGGTGCAGTTCGTCTGCGTCATCCTGCTGCGCATGGTGGCCTACGCGCCCATTCTGGGCATTGGCGGCGTGCTGCACGTTGTAGGCAGCAGCAGCGGCCTTTCCTGGATCGTGGTGCTGGACGTGGCACTGCTTTTGTTGCTGCTGCTCTTCCTGATGAGCGTTGCCATGCCCAAATTCAAGGTGATGCAGCAGCTGGTGGACCGGCTGAATCTGGTCAGCCGCGAAATTTTGACCGGCATCATGCCGGTGCGCGCCTTCAGCCGCGAAAAGTTTGAGGAGCAGCGCTTTGACAAGGCCAACCGGGAGCTGATGGGCACCCAGCTGTTCACCAACCGCGCCATGGTGGCCATGATGCCCTTTATGACCCTGATCATGAACGGCACCAGCCTGCTCATCGTCTGGTTCGGCGGCAAGGCCATGGATGCCGGCACTATGCAGGTGGGCGAAATGATTGCCTTTATCACCTACACCATGCAGATCGTCATGTCCTTCCTGATGCTGGCCATGGTGGCCGTCATGCTGCCCCGCGCCGGTGTGGCTGCGGATCGTATTGACGAGGTCATCCGCACCAAAGCCTCCATCCACGACCCGGACGAAGCCACCGCAAAAGCTGCACAGGCGCACACCGACTGGCAGGGCGTTGTGCAGTTCGAGGACGTGAGCTTCCGTTACCCCGGTGCAGACAGCGATGCGCTGGAACACATCAGCTTTACCGCAAAGCCCGGCGAGACTACCGCCATCATCGGCTCCACCGGCTGCGGCAAGTCCACCCTGCTCAACCTGATCCCCCGCTTTTACGATGTGACCGGCGGCAAGGTGACCGTGGACGGCATTGACGTGCGCGAGATGCCACAGGCACAGCTGCACGACCTGCTGGGCTATGTGCCCCAGAAGGGTGTGCTGTTCAGCGGCACCATTGACAGCAACCTGAAATTCGGCGGCGAGGATATCACCGACGCACAGGTGCACAAAGCCGCCGCCATTGCACAGGCCACTGATTTTATCGAGGCAAAGTCCGAAAGCTATCAAAGTCCCATTGCGCAGGGCGGCTCCAACGTATCCGGCGGCCAGAAGCAGCGGCTTTCCATTGCCCGGGCAATTGCCAAAAATCCCAAGGTCTATCTGTTTGACGACAGCTTCTCGGCGCTGGACTACAAGACCGATGTAACGCTGCGCCGCGCTTTGAAGGCACAGACCGACAACGCCACTGTGATCATTGTGGCACAGCGCATTTCCACCGTGCTGCACGCAAACCAGATCCTTGTACTGGACGAAGGCAGACTGGTGGGCAAGGGCACCCACGCCCAGCTGATGGTCAGCTGCCCGGAATATCAGGAGATCGCCCGCAGCCAGCTGAGCCAGAAGGAACTGGCGCTGGATACCCTGAATACAGAAAAGGAGGGTGAGTGATATGCCCAGACCCGGACGTCCCACCACCGAGCGCGCCAAGGACTTTAAAGGCACGCTGCGGCAGCTCATCCGCACCATGAGCCACTACAAGCTGCCCCTTGCGGCAGCCATGTTGTTTGCAATTCTTTCTACCATCTTCAACATTGCAGGCCCCAAGGTGCTGGCAAAGGCCACCACCGCCCTTGCCACCGGCTGGATCGCCCGGCTGCGTGGCACCGGCAGCATCGATTTTGTGTATATCGGCCGTATCCTGCTGTTTTTGCTGGGGATGTACCTGCTGAGCAGCGCCTTCAGCTTTATTCAGGGCTGGCTGATGACCGGCCTTTCCCAGAAAGTCTGCTACGACTTCCGCAAGCAGATCAGCGAAAAGATCAACCGCCTGCCCCTTGCCTACTTTGAAAAGCGCACCGTGGGCGAGGTGCTGTCCCGCATCACCAACGATGTGGACACGCTGGGCCAGAGCCTGAACCAGAGCATCACCCAGCTCATCACCAGTGTGACCACCATGATCGGCGTGCTGGTCATGATGCTGTCCATCAGCCCGAAGATGACCCTGATCGCCCTGCTGATCCTGCCCGTCTCGCTGGTGCTGGTGCTCATCGTAGTTCGGTTCAGCCAAAAATACTTCAAGGCACAGCAGGCCATTCTGGGCGTTGTGAACGGTCAGGTGGAAGAAGTCTACTCCGGCCACAACGTGGTCAAAGCCTTCAACCGTGAGGCCGTGGTGCTGAACGACTTCAACGCCGCCAACGATAAGCTGTACGAATCCGCATGGAAGAGCCAGTTCCTCTCGGGCCTTATGATGCCCATCATGAACTTTGTGGGCAACCTGGGCTATGTGGCAGTGGCCATCGTGGGCAGCATTTTTGCTGCAAACGGCGTTATCACCATTGGTGATATTCAGGCTTTTATCCAGTATGTCAAAAACTTTACCCAGCCCATCCAGCAGCTTTCGCAGGTGTCCAATATGCTGCAAAGCATGGCTGCTGCTGCCGAGCGCGTGTTCGAGTTTTTGAACGAGCCGGAGGAGGCGCAGTTGGCCGACCCTGCCCGCCGCGCCGACCCCGCCGACATTGACGGACAGGTCACCTTTGACCATGTGCGCTTCGGCTACACCCCGGACAAGACCGTCATCCACGACTTCAGCTGCACGGTGCAGCCCGGCCAGAAGGTAGCCATCGTAGGCCCCACCGGTGCGGGCAAGACCACCATGGTCAAGCTGCTGATGCGCTTTTACGATGTGGATGCCGGTTCTATCACCCTGAACGGCCACAATGTGCGGGACTTTGACCGCAGCGCCCTGCGCGAAGGTTTTGGCATGGTGTTGCAGGACACATGGCTGTTCAAGGGCACCATCATGGAGAACATCCGCTACGGCCGGCTGGACGCCACCGATGAAGAGGTGATCGCCGCTGCAAAGGCAGCCAACGCCGACCACTTTATCCGCACCCTGCCCGGCGGCTACCAGATGGAACTGAACGAGGACGCCTCCAACGTCAGTCAGGGACAAAAGCAGCTGCTCACCATCGCCCGCACCATTCTGGCAGATAACCGCATCCTGATTTTGGACGAGGCTACCAGCAGCGTGGATACCCGCACCGAGCAGCGCATCCAGACCGCCATGGACCGCCTAATGGAGGGGCGCACCAGCTTTGTCATCGCCCACCGCCTTTCCACCATCCGGGATGCCGACCTCATCCTTGTGATGCGGGACGGCGACATTGTGGAGCAGGGCACCCACGACCAGCTGATCGAGGCAGGCGGCTTCTACGCTGACCTGTACAACAGCCAGTTTGAGGACGTGGTGGATTAAAGCACCTGTCGTCACAATATAATTGCACAAAGAGCACCTGTCGCCTTTTTAGGGCAATAGGTGCTCTTTGTTTTACCCTCTCAGTCATCGCTGCGCGATGCCAGCTCCCCCGAGAGGGGGAGCTTTTCAGCAGCTGCCGGTGCCAGCTCTCCTGAAGGGAGAGCTGGCACGAAAGTGTCTGAGAGGGTTTTCGTCTTTTCTTTATGATTCCTCCACCGGTTCCAGCTTCAGGCCGAACAGCTTTTCCGAGAGGGACGGCAGCTGTTGCTGCAAGGCGCGGACATAGGCCATCACCACCGAGTCCGGCTCCGCTTTCGTAACAATACCAAACCGCATTCCCTTGTTCCAATCCAGAATAAACACCTGTGAAGGATCCGGTCTGCGGTAGTACACTGCCGGGGTCAGCATCAGGCTGGGCAGTTCATACTGTACACTTTTTACGCTGCGAATGATTTCTGCCTGTCGTCTCGCAGCCTCGTGCAGCAATGCGGTCTCATACAGTGACTGCTCTGGTGTTTCTGCAAACATCCACCGATACTGCACCGCCTGTTCCAGCGTAATATATCCACGGGGCACCTCCGGCGGCGTATGAAATGGGACGCCGATCTCTGGCATATACACTACCGGATAAAAGTGCAAGCCTCGCGCCGCGATCTCTGCACACTCGATCTGTAATGAAAGATCGATCTCATCATTCAGCAACGCCCTCCAGACATCCTTTATGCTGGCACAGCGGTGCATTATAGGAGAAAAGCGGTTGCTCAACTCCCCTGTAGCGGCAAACAGGTCAAAGCCTAGCATTTGCAGCGGCATATTCTGATGTCCGATCAGTAGATGCCGTTTGGGTGGATTTGCATTCAGCTTTACTGCCTGCGCATGATGCACCGCCTCATCGTACAATTCCAGCAGCTGCTTTGCCTTGGGGTAAAAATCCCATCCCGCCGGGGTCAGCACCACACGGCGCGGCACATGCTGGAACAGTTCAAACTGCAATTGCCCTTCCAGCGTGCGGATCTGCTGCGAAAGTGCCGACTGTGAAAGATACAGCGCCTCTGCCGCCGCAGAAAAGCTGTTCATCTCCACGATCTTTACAAAGCCCGCCATCGCGCTCTGGTTCATTCTTTCCTTCCTCCCAAATACATTAGGTTTTCCTTAATTATAATATGATAAACTTGAATTGTAAACAGCATTTTTCTACGCTACAATTGTTAAGGATTCAGCAAAGTGGCCTTCACCTTGCTGCACAACAAGAAGGAAAACAAGAAGAGAAAAAAGAAAGAGAGCGTACCTATGAACAAGATTTCCCGTAAGGGCTTTATCAAGATCGCCGCTGCTGCTGCCATGAGCGGTGTGACCGCCGGTGCTCTGGCTGCCTGCAATGCCGCTTCCGGTTCTACCTCCGCTTCCACTTCCGGTGCTGCCGGTCAGTACATCCCCGGCACCTACGAGGGCACTGCCGAGGGCATCTCCTCCACCGTCAAGGTCACCATGACCTTCTCTGACAGCGCTGTCACCGACGTGGTGGTGGACACCTCCGGCGAGACCGCTTCCTACGGCGCTGCCGCTGCCGATGAGCTGCGCGAGCAGCTGATGGCTGCCGGTTCTGCCGAGATCGACGGTGTTTCCGGCTCCACCGTCACCTCTAACGCCGTGATGAAGGCCGCCAAGAGCTGCTATGCACAGGCAAAGGGCGAGGCCGTGGTCTCCAGCGTGCAGCTGCCCACCGGCGATGAGAACGACTGGCTGGGCAAAGAGCCTGACATCGACGAGGCTTCCATCACTGAGACATGGGATACCGATATCGTCATTGTGGGCGCTGGCAACGGTGGTATGTGCGCAGCCGCTTATGCTGCACAGAACGGACTGGACTTCCGCATCATCGAGCAGAATTCTGCCGTTATGGATACCCGCCACTGGTACGGCACCATCGACAGCAGCGAAGCAAAGAAAAAGGGCATCGCTCCTGTTGACCGCGCCGAGCTGCTGAGCGAGATTTCCCGCTCCATGGGCGGTCGCTGCGACCAGCGCGTAGTTAAGACCTGGATCAATGAGTCTGCCGCCATGCACGATTTTGTTTCCGGCATTCTGGAAAGCGAGCCCTACAACTATGTATGCAACCTGACCTCCGGCGATGAAGCCAAATGGCCGGATGATACGCAGGTGAGCCAGAGCAAGCTGATGTTCCCTGTGCAGCAGGTCGACTACAGCAGCGCCGAAAAGCCCCGCAACGTGGTATTTCAGGAGTATATCGAGAGCAAGGGCTACAGCATCGACTTTAACACCGGCCTTGCCAAGCTGGAAAAGGATGCCGACGGCCGCATCACCGGCGTTATCGCCCAGAGCACTGCCGACGACCACTTCATCCGCATCAACGCAGCCAAGGGCGTACTGCTGGCCTGTGGCGGCTATGCAGGCAATCCCTACATGATGGAGCAGCTGGACCCGCTGGGCACCAGCGTGACCACCGCCTGCTCCTATACCCCTGCTGACAAGGGCTATGGTATCCGCGCCGCTATCTGGGCAGGTGCACATCTGGATGCAGAGCCTGCTCCCGTGCTGTTCGACCGCGGTCTGGTGGCACCCGGTGTGGATGCCGGTTATGCGGACAACGGCTCTGCCTTTGGCGGCAAGGCCTTCCCCGGCACTGTGGGTCAGTACAACCCCGGCAGCCAGCCCTTCCTGAAGGTCAACCGCCATGGCGAGCGTTTTATGAACGAAAGTCAGGAATACGACAATGCCTCCCATGCTTCTTTCCAGCAGCCGGGGCACGTTTATGCCATGATCCACGATGCAAACTTCCGCAGCGACGTAGATCGTTTCCACACCATCGGTTGCTCTGCACTGACCCGTTACATCCCCGGCATGATGGAAGCTCAGCTGGAGCAGTACGAGGGTGAGGGCCTGATCATGAAGGCGGACACCATTGAAGAGCTTGCCGACAAGATGGGCTTTACCGGTGCTGACAAGGACAACTTTGTAGCCACCGTTGCCCGCTACAATGAGCTGTACGACAAACAGAACGACGAGGACTTCGGCAAGCCTGCAAGCCGCCTGAGCGCCATCCGCACCGCGCCCTTCTACGGCTGCTGGCTGGGTGCCTCTCTGCTGTGCAGTATGCAGGGTATTTCCATCACTGAAAACTGCCAGGCGAAGGATAGCAACAACGAGCCCATTCCCGGCCTGTACATTACCGGCGATATGTCCGGTAGCTTCTTCCAGAACAACTACCCCTGCGTCATGGGCGGCACCGCTTGTGGCCGCACCCTGACCTTTGCCATCAAATCCGTCAAGCAGATGGCTGGTCTTGAGAACGCCTGATAAAGCGCAGTTCTCCGGCATACTCTAAGCGTTTCTTCTTTTTCATGTGAAGAGGGGCGGTCCCATTTGGGGCTGCCCCTCTTTGTGTTATTCTGCAGTTTGCTTATCGCAGCATAGTTTTTCCATATACAAATCTTCCCTGTATCTTCCGCTGTGCATTGAGCCGATAGCTATTCACAAAACGCAGATCCTCTCTCCAGCAATCGCAGGCGTCCTCCATTTTGACACGCCCCGACTGGCGATGGATCAGCCATTCCAGATGGTTTACGATCTGGTGCTTGGACATCAGGCCATTGTCCATCAATTGCTGCAACAGCCGTTGACGCTCCCCCGTGCTCATTTCTGCTGTTTTTGCCACCGTGTAGCCATACAGATTCAGTTCCGAATTTTTCCGCAGATTGCCGTAGTCCATATCACCGTCATACTCGTCTGCCACAAGATGCACATACGGCAAACCATACCGCATTCTGTATTGCCGGTAACTTTCCTCATTGATGAAATATTTATTCTGCTGTTTGGAGTAATACACATCAATATAAACCGGCTCCACCCGATTTGCGCAGTACACCAGTGCCGTGACCATCTCGTATTCATCCGAATCCCGGGAAATATTATTCTGGCTCATGATCGTGATATTCTGAATATTTTCCGGGTCGCAAAACCTAGTAAACCCATCCAGATGATGCTCCTGCCCGGGCCACACCTTATAGTTATGGATTTTGATTGTGCCATATTTAGATGTAAACTCGCCTAACTGGTCGTGCGCAATGCGTCCAAGGAGTTCACGGCCGGTTGATACTGATTCATGAATCAGCATATCTTCTGGCACACATTTTCGTTTATCATTCTCATTTACAGTTGTCAGTATCCGAATAAGCCTGTCCTCGTCAGCAACTGTTGCCGCAATCTCTGCAATTTCCTTTTCGTATTTTTGATATGCAACTTGTTTAAACGTCACATCATCCCACTTTGGTTTATTCTTTTTTTCAGTTTTTATATGTAAGGAACTATATTTTATTCCTTTGCTTCCAGAAAAAACAATCTCAGCAGGATTCAACTTTTTATCTTTTAATTCAGCCGGTAAAATTTCGAGCGTGTCTTTTTTGGTTTCACAGTTGTTTATTATTGTACTTGCTTTTTCTATTTCATCTTCTGAAATATATATAGTATTACACTTTATGCAATAGTATCCATATAATAGTTGCTCCTGCTTTGTTTTCTTTCCTGTTAGTAGCCATCCCATCAGTTTCATGTTATTTTTGTGTTTCGGGCACCTCTTCCGTGCAGGCCTTTCGACATTGACCTCAACTTTACGGCTCTCTAAAAACGGAAATTTCGCCTTATATTTCTCGCAGTCTTTTTGTGCTTTCGCTTCTTTTCTTCCTATTTCTTGTAATTTGGTTTCAAGATAATCCAAATTTAAATATTCTATATATTGTTCCAGAAACTCCTTTTCAGCAAGTTTTTGCGGAACAAAAACAGCGTGACATCTCGTACAAGAATATCCCATAATCGTAGCATCTTTCAGTTTTCCTTTTCCACTCTGCAGTGTCAACGATACTGGGTTAAATGCTATTTTCCTATTACATACTGGGCACTCTTTATAATCCAGGTCCCGTAGTACATATATTGTTTTCGGCATCACAGCGTTAAGCTTTTCTTCTTTTTTCGCAAGTTCTGCTTCTCGTTGCTTTTCTTTTTCCCGTTTCTTTTGTTCTTCTTCCTGTTTTTTCTCCTAACCTCTTGTTGTTCTCTTTCTTTTCTTTGATTTTCTAGTTCTTTTTTTCTTATTTCATCGTTTTTTTCTTGTTCATATCTATCATTTTGCTGTTGAATTTTAAGTTTCAGCACATCTTTTCTTTCTTCATTCTGAAACTCGTCCATATCCGAAACAGAACAGTACAACGTTTCATCCAGTACAAACTTCGGACATCCTTTCAGAAGCGTCCCTGTGTAAACTTTCTTACATATTGGACAATGCCCCGTAACCACATCGCATTCTTTTCCCACTATTTCAAGTTTTCTTGTTTCCATTCGCAAAATTTTTTTATGCACTGGGCACCGTACCACATTTTCGTTTTCCATTTATAACCACCGCCAATTGTCATTATTTTATCAATTGTAACATACTCTTATGTAGTAAACAATCCATTCATCTGCTTTCTGTCAAAACAGAAAAATCCTTTGGTCATATTGCCCTTTTTACCCCGCACGCCCCCTACACAAATGCCCGCGATTGTGCTATGATAAGCGTGAAAACCGGGCAGTTCATCCCACCCGGTCAGAGATCGAGGTGTTTGTACAAATGTCTGATATTCTGGATACCTTACGGCAGGAAGGGGTAGACCCCACCCTGCTTGCGGCGGTGCAGGAATACCGCGCCGCTCATCCGCTCAGCGAGGCGCTGCGCCCGCGCATCCCCGCCCCTGCCTTTACCTACTACGGCAAAGAGGTGTGGGAGCAGGCGCTGGCGGCCATCCTCTGCGGCGAAAACCTGCTGCTGGCCGGCGGAAAGGCCACCGGCAAAAACGTGCTGGCCGAAAACCTTGCCGCCGCCTTTGGCCGCCCCGCATGGGACATCTCTTTTCATGTAAACATGGATGCCGCCTCCCTCATCGGCATGGATACCTTTGCGGGCGGGCAGGTGGTGTTCCGTCCCGGGCCGGTGTACCGCTGCGCACAGTGCGGCGGCTTTGGCGTGCTGGACGAGATCAACATGGCCAAAAACGAGGCGCTGGCGGTGCTGCACGCGGTGCTGGACTTCCGCCGCGCCATCGACGTACCCGGTTACGACCGCATCCCGCTGGCCGAGGAGACCCGCTTTATTGCCACCATGAACTACGGCTACGCGGGCACCCGGGAGCTGAACGAGGCGCTTACCTCCCGCTTTGCAGTGGTGCAGATGCCTACCATCACGCAGGATAATCTGGAAAAGCTGCTGCGGGCGCAGTTCCCGGATCTTTCCGCAAAATATGTGCACCAGTTTGCACTGCTGTTTCTGGACCTGCAGAAAAAGTGCGACAGTGCCGAGATTTCCACCAAAGCGCTGGATCTGCGCGGTATGCTGGACGCGCTGCGGCTGATTCGGCGGGGCATCCCGGCCGGGGCGGCGCTGGATATGGGCATCACCAACAAGGCCTTTGACTCCTACGAGCAGGGGCTGATCCGGGACGTGATCGCCGCGCGCATCCCGGCCAAGCTGGATGCCGGAAAGCTGTTTGCCTGATGGACGCCCAAAGCTACACCGCGCAGGAGCGGCGTGCGGCCAATCAGGTCTGGGCCGCTGCCGGAGCCTACGGCTTTGAGCCGCTGTTTCTGGCCCATAACACAGACGGCACCATTGATTTTTACATGAACTGCATCGTAGGGCTGGTGCATAAATACTACGGTGATGCGCTGATCCGGGACATTTTTTCCGCTTGGGAGGGCGATGTGCGCCAGCCCATGCTGGACGATATGGCGTGGCTATATCTGGAAAACGCCGCATACCGGCTGGAGCTGCCCCGCCGCCCGGTGCTGGAGGCGCTGCGGTTTGCCCACGCGGACTACTTTTTTGCCATCCAGTACAAGCTTTCGCGGCAGGAGTGGATGGCGAAAAACCAGCTGGTGTACACCATGCAGGCTGCGCGCTGGCGCAAGGTGCTGGGACACACCGCCCCGGTCATGACCCCTTACGAGAGCAGCCTTGCCGCCGCGCTGGAACCGGAGACCGTACCGGAACCAGCACAGCTCAAAAACGACCTGCTGGCGCTGTTTGCAAAATTCGCCCTGTTTGACGGCAAGGTGCGCCAGAAGCCCGCGCTGCATCTGCAGCTGCAAGGCTTTTGGGCAAAGCTTGCCACCAAAACCATGCCCACCCAGATGATCAAGACCGACCGGGTGACGGTGGAACATTCCGGCGCGGTGGATGCCACAGGCAGCGGGCTGGCGGTGGACAAGCGCCGGGCAAACATTACCCTGAAGCAACGCGCCGCGCAGGATCGCGCCTACATTGAAAGCTGCTTCGGGCGCTGCTTCTACCCGCCGGAGCAGCTGCGCAAGGCCGAGCAGGAACTGTGCACTGGGGTGCATCTGGGCTGTCATTTGTGGTTCAGCGCCGGTGTACCCAGCCCGGCGCAGGCACCCACCCCGGAAGCGCGGCAGCTGGCACAGCAGGCCGAATTGCAGGCCGAACGCAACCGTGCCTACTACGCCAAAAATCAAGAGCTGCACCGCAGCGTGGTGCTGCGCCTTACCGAACAGATCCGCAACTGTATTCTGGTGCATCAGCAGCCCGACCAGCGGGTGGCACGCAGCGGCAACCTGTGCGCCGGGCGGGTGTGGCGCGCCCCTTACCTGAACGATAGCCGGGTGTTTTTGTGCCCGGAGGAGGAAAACTGCCCCGCCTTTACGGTGGATCTGCTGCTGGACGCCTCCGCCTCCCGCCTGCACTGTCAGGAGGTGATCGCGGCGCAGGGTGTCATTCTGGCCGAAAGCTTGGCCAACTGCGGTATTCCGGTGCGAGTAAGCGCCTTCAGCAGCCTGCGGGGCTACACGGTACTGCGGGTGCTGAAAGGCTTTGCGGACAAGAACCGGCTGAACATCTTCCGGTACTTCGCCTCAGGCTGGAACCGGGACGGTCTGGCGCTGCGAGCTGCGGGCGATCTGATCCGGTATGCCCCCGGCCCCGCCCCGCGTCATCTGATGATCCTGCTGACCGATGCCAGCCCCAACGACAGCCGCCGCATTCCGCCCACAGCAGAGAACCCGCTGGGCTGCGCCTACGAGGACGCCGCCGGTGTTACCGATACCGCCGCGCAGGTGCGCACCTTGCAGCGGCAGGGGGTGCGGGTGTCTGCCGTTTTTATGGGCGAGGACAGCAGCGCCGGTGCCGCCACGCAGATCTACGGCAAAAATATGGCGCGCATCCGCGGCATGGATCAGCTTGCCCGCGCTGCCGGGCGATTGATCCAGAACGAGATTCGGGAGCTTGGCGATTGAAAAATATAAAATGACCCCTGTGGGAGCAACTCCTGCCTTAGCCGGCATCTCCCGCAGGGGTCATTTTTCACAACCGATTATCATAAAGCACAACCATGCTTTGAACTTCTGTTTGCTCAACGCCATAAGCTTTTGCAAAATTTTGTCGTTTTGAAGAAACTTGCAGTTGTTTTCTCCTCAAAAGTATGCTATACTACGTTCAGAGAAGTTTTATACAGCCTGTCGGCCCGATCACCCGGCTGGTAATTTTACAACGTTTCGCTGTTTGCTTTTTAGGAAGGAGATCAATCATGGACGCTTCCCGTTATTTTGACGCCATGCACAACGCCATGTCCACCCTACACGCCGGTGCACAGCTGCTGCTCACCATCCGTTTGCAGGACACCTGCGGCAACGATGCCTATCTTGAAGTAAAACAGCTGCCCGGGGAGCAGAGCGCCCTTGTGTGCTACTCCACCATGGGACGGCGCTGCCTGAATTTTCAGCTGTTCCGCAAGGGCTGGCAGCTGTGCCACAATGCCGATGGGCAGCTGACCGGGCGTTTTCCGTCCAGTGCCGACAGCCTGCTCAGCCAGACCGACTTCCGCGCCTACTGCCGGGAGGATCGGCTGGATGCCGCCCGCACCCAGCGCCTTGTGGAGGAACTGGGGCAGCGCGCCGGCACGAACTATGTTGGTATCATCCCGCAGAATGCCCGCACCGGTGCACAGATCACAGTCGAAAGCCACCTCGGCCGCGGCGCACGCTGGAGTTATTGGAGTCAGGACGCTTCCCCCTGCCTGCCGCTGGCCGCAATTTTGTACTGGCTGGCTGATTTTCTGGCCGGGAACGAGCGTCGCGCGTTGCAGTCTGACCCGCAGGCCGCCGCACTGGCTGCGCAGTGGCTGGCAAAGGACACCGCTGTGTTCTTCTGCTCCTCCCCTGCCCTGACGGTATCCTCTGCGACAGGTCATAGTGCCCCTGCTACACGGCGCACCCACCCCGCGCCGGTACCTGCCGCACGCAGCAAGAGTTGGCAGAGCGTTCTGGCCGCCATGGCTGCGGTGTAAGCAAGACATCGTTATTTCAGCATGGTTTACATAAAAAGACGAGTGCATCGGCAAAACCGAGCACTCGTCTTTTTTGCAGGATAACAGTAAAAAAGCACCCCGCCAACCGTTTCCGGTCAGCGGGGTGCTTGGTGCTTAGGGTTTACGGTTCAGCTTACGCTGCACAGCACAGGGAGGAAATCACTCCTCGATGTAGCCGTACTGGAGGTACCAGTAGCCGTAGGGGCTGTGCCAAGTGCCCTTCAGAGAAGAGCTCTGCAGCCAGAAGTCGTTGTTGTAAGCAACGGGGATGCAGCCCATATCCTCCATCAGGATGTCCTCAGCCTTGTGCAGCTGTGCAAAGTGCTCGGCGACATCAGCAACCTTGGAAGCCTCAACAGCAGCATCAAAGTCAGCATTGGAGTACTTACCATCGTTGTTGCCGTTGTCGGTGCAGAACAGCTCGATCATGTTGGAAGGATCGTTGTAGTCCATGACCCAGCCGTTACGGGCAACATCGTACTCGCCTGCACGACGAGCAGCGGTGAAGGCAGACCACTCCATCTTGCTGATGGTCAGGGTAATGCCCAGATCACCCCAAGCCTGCTGCAGGTACTCTGCCAGAGGCACATTGTAGCCGGAATCGTTGGTGCTGTACTCGATGGTGGGGTAGCCCTCGCCATTGGGGTAGCCAGCCTCTTCCAGCAGCTTCTTAGCCTCGGCCAGATTTGCCTCGTAGTCATCAGCAATGTAGGGAGAGCCGCCGTTTGCGTTGTCGTAGAAGTAACCGTTCTCGTCCACGATGCCAGGGCCGACAATGTTGGAAGCAGCAGAGTAGGTGCCCTGCATGATGGTGTTGGCAACGTAGTCGCGGTCGATAGCCAGAGCCAGAGCCTTGCGGACCTTGGCATCCTTGAAGGCATCGTGCTGCAGGTTCATGCTGACGTAGTAGGTGCCCAGAATGGTGTCAACATAGAAGTCGCCGCCGTCCTCTGCCTTGGTCAGGCCGGGGATCTCGTCGGTGGGCACGTCCTTGATCAGGACAGCCTCGCCGCTGTTGTAAGCAGCGTAGGAAGCGGAAGAGTCCTCCAGCAGCAGCAGGGTGATGCTGTCGGAAACGATCTTGGAGCTATCCCAGCCACCAACGTAGTTGGGGTTCTTGGACAGAACGATACGCTCGGAGGGAGTCCACTCGGTGATCATGTAGGGACCGTTGGAGACGAAGGTCTCAGCGGAGGTGCACCATGCATCACCGTTGGCCTCAACGGTAGCCTGCTGCACAGGGCTCATAGCTGCGAAAGCAGCCATCTTGTCGAAGTAGGAGCAGGGGTAGGACAGCACGATGGTCAGGGTCTTGCCATCGTCGCTTGCCTTGACGTTCAGAGCATCGGTATCACCGGCCTGTGCTGCGTCAAAACCATCGATCATGCCCAGGCAGGTCTCTGCGTAGGGAGCAGCGGTGTCGGGGTTGACCATACGCTTGAAGGTGTACTCAAAGTCCTTAGCGGTCAGGTCGGTGCCATCGCTCCACTTCAGACCGTCACGCATGGTGAAGGTCCAGGTCAGGCCGTCCTCACTGGTAGTCCAGCTCTCAGCCTGACCACCAATAACTTCGTTGTTCTCGTTGATGATCAGCAGGGGCTCGAAGATGGTGATGATGGTGTTGGAGGCATCAATAGCGCTGTTCAAAGAGGGATCCAGAGTCTCGGGGTTGGGGCCGTACTGGACAGTAAAGCCAGCGGTGTTGACACTGCCGGTAGAAGAACCAGCAGCGGAAGAAGCAGAACCGGAGGTTGCGGTAGAACCGGACTTGCTGCCGCCACAGGCTGCCAGACCCAGAGCAGCGGCACCCACGCCTGCAACCTTGAGGAAATTACGACGAGAAATGCGTTTCATAATAATATCCTTCCCTTATATCAAATTTGAGTGTGCCAGGTTCCCCCAGCCGCCTCTATATTCGATCCGGTGCAAATGCACACCGGAGGAACACGAATGATTATAATGCGTTCTCACGGCGGTTACAAGTCCAAAACCTGGACTGTAACCATTTTGTGACAACATTTCAGCGCTAAGTTGAATTGCTTTCACCTTTTACTGGTGTGAAGTGTTCTCACTTCACGCGGTCAAGGTGATGGCATGCTGCCCAGTGGCCGGTGGAGACCTCCTTGAACTCGGGCACCTCGTTGGCGCACTGCTCGTCTGCATAGGGGCAGCGGGTGCGGAAACGGCAGCCGGACGGCGGGTTCAGGGGGCTGGGCACATCGCCCTGCAGCACGATACGCTTGGACTGGCGAGCCGTAATGGGGTCTGCCACCGGAATTGCGGAGATCAGGCTGCGGGTGTAGGGGTGGATGCTGTGGGTGATCAGCTCGTAGCTGTCGGCCAGCTCCACCATCTTGCCCAGATACATGACGCCGATGCGGTTGGAGATGTGCTTCACAACGCTCAGGTCATGGGCGATGAACAGGTAGGTCAGACCCATCTCCTGCTGCAGATCCTCGAACATATTGACGACCTGAGCCTGAATGGAAACGTCCAGTGCAGAGACAGGCTCGTCACAAACGATGAACTCGGGGTTCACAGCCAGTGCACGGGCAATGCCCACGCGCTGACGCTGACCGCCGGAGAACTCGTGGCAGTAGCGGTTTGCGTGCTCGCTGTTCAGACCAACGCGCTCCAGCAGGGCGATGATCTTATCGTGGCGGTCCTTTTCGTTCTCGGCCAGATGATGGATATCAATGCCCTCACCCACGATGTCGCCAATGGTCATGCGGGGGTCCAGACTTGCGTAGGGATCCTGAAAAACGATCTGCATCCGGCGGCGGTAGGGCAGCATATCCACTGCGATCTTATTGTCCTTATCGAACAGCAGGTTGCCGTCATAGTAGATCTTACCGCCGGTGGGCTCGTACAGGCGCAGCAGGGTGCGGCCGGTAGTGGTCTTGCCACAGCCGGACTCGCCTACCAGACCAAGGGTCTCGCCCTTGCGGATGGCAAAGCTTACGTCGTCCACAGCCTGAACGTACTTGCGGTTCTTGCCCACACCGCCGGCGGGGAAATACTGCTGCAGGTGCTGGACTTCAACCAGCGTCTTGTGTTCACTCATTCTGCCTTTTCCCCTTTCTCAAATGCAGCCTTCTGCTGCAGCCAGCAGTAGGTATAATGGGTATCGCTGAGCTCGGTGCGCGGGGGCATCTTGCTCAGACAGATCTTCATGCAGTTCTTGCAGCGGGGCGCAAAGGGGCAGCCGGCCGGCGGATTCAGCAGGTCCACAGGGGTGCCCTCGATAGGCACAAGGCGCTCGTGCTCTGCGGTGTTCAGCTTGGGGATGGAGTTGATCAGACCCTTGGTGTACTCGTGACCCGGCTGATAGAAGATCTCGTCAGTGGTGCCGTACTCCACGATGTGGCCGGCGTACATGACGGCGATCTTCTCGCACATGGAAGCCACGACACCCAGATCGTGGGTGATCATAATGATGCTCATGCCCAGCTTCTTGCGCAGATCCTGCATCAGCTCAAGGATCTGTGCCTGAATGGTCACATCCAGTGCGGTGGTGGGCTCGTCGGCGATCAGCAGCTTAGGCTCACAGGCCAGTGCAATGGCGATCATCACGCGCTGACGCATACCGCCGGACAGCTCGTGGGGGTACTGCTTCAGACGCTTCTCGGGCTCATTGATGCCAACCAGCTCCAGCAGCTCCTTGGCGCGTGCCCATGCATCGGCCTTGTTCTTATCGGTGTGCAGGCGGATGACCTCCACGATCTGGTTGCCGATGGTGTACACCGGGTTCAGGCTGGTCATGGGATCCTGGAAGATGATGGAGACCTCGTTGCCGCGGATCTTGCGGAAGTCCTTCTCCTTCATGTTCTCGATCTCGTGGCCGTTGAACCACACCTTGCCGCCCACCAGCTTGCCGGGATAAGCGGTCAGGCCCATAACGGAGTAGGCGGTGACCGACTTACCGGAGCCGGACTCGCCCACAACGCCCAGAACATCGCCCTGATTCATGGTAAAGGAAACGCCGTTCAGTGCCTTTACTTCGCCCGCAGGGGTGAAGAAAGAAAGGCGTTCATCTTTGATATCAAGAATTTTCTCGCTCATTTCTGTTCACCTCATCAATTCTTCAGCTTCGGGTCAAAGGCATCGCGCAGGCCATCGCCGAACAGGTTGAACACAAGGATCATCACGCTGATCATCAGTGCGGGGGCGATCAGCAGATGGGGGTAGGTGTTCATGCCCTTGACGGCATCGGTAGCCAGAGAGCCCAGAGAAGGCAACGGGGCTGCAACACCCAGACCGATGAAGCTCAGGTAGCTCTCGGTGAAGATGGAAGCGGGGATCTGCAGGGTGGTGGTAACGATCAGGGTACCAATGCAGTTGGTGAGCAGGTGCTTTTTGATGATACGGCCGCTGGAAGCGCCCAGTGCGCGGGCAGCGGTAACGTACTCGCTCTCCTTCAGGATCAGGATCTGGCTGCGGACGATACGCGCCATGCCGACCCAGTACAGCAGAGCAAAGATGATGAAGATGGAGATCATATTGGGGCCAAGGGTCTGCATCCACTTGAAGCCGGGCTGGGTGGACAGCGCATCCAAAGGATCCTTCAGAGCCATGCCCAGCAGGATGATCAGCAGAATATCCGGGATGGTGTACAGAATATCCGTGATACGCATCATGATATTGTCCACCCAGCCGCCGGCGAAGGCGGAAACTGCGCCGTAGGTAGCGCCGATGATCAGCACCAGCACAGAGGCGATCAGACCGACAGACAGGCTGACGCGGGTGCCCATCATGATACGCACCGCAAAGTCACGGCCCATACGGTCGGTACCCAGAATGTGCGGGAACACCTTTTCGCCGGCATCGATGCGGGCCTGCTCGGAGGCAGAGTACTCGAACGGTGCCAGATTATTGCTGCCCTTCACCTGCTCCGAGTAGCTGTAGGGCCACACGGCGGGCAGAAGGTAGGCAAAGATGGCAATGGCAATGATGAACACAAAGCTGACCATGGCGATCTTGTTCTTCTTCAGGCGGCGGATACCGTCCTTCCAGAAGTTGACGCTCTCGCGCATGACCACCAGACTCTGCTTTTCTTCATTGCTGGCGGGCAGAAAATCCTCCGCATTGAGCTGCAGGCTGAGCGGATTCTTTTTAATGTTTTCCATGAAAATCGCTCCTCTCTTACTTCAGCTTGATGCGCGGGTCAATGATCTTATAAAGGATATCCACGATCACGTTTGCAATGATGACCATGCTGGACAGCAGAATGGTGGTGCCCATGATCATGGTGTAGTCACGGTTGGTGATGGCAGACACGAAGTCGCGGCCCAGACCGGGCACGGAGAAGATTTTTTCCACCACGAAAGAACCGGTCATCAGGCTGGCCAGCATGGGGCCGACGTAGGTGATGACAGGCAGGATGGCGTTGCGCAGCGCGTGCTTGAACAGGATCATGAACTGGGACACGCCCTTTGCGCGGGCAGTGCGCATATAGTCCTGACCCATAACGTCCAGCAGGCTGGAGCGCATCAAACGGGTGATATAAGCCGAGGGATAGATGGCCAGTGCAGTGACCGGCATGATATAGGCGGCGGCGCTGTTCAGGCCAACGGTGGGCAGCACCTTCATTTTCATACCAAACTGGTACAATAGCAGCACGCTGGAAATAAAGCTGGGGATCGCGATGCCACAGGTTGCAAACACGATAATAACGTTATCCAGCCACTTACCGCGGTTGTAAGCGGAAATGCAGCCCAGCGGGATGCCCACGCACAGAGCCACCACCACGGCAATGCCTGCCAGACGGCAGGACACCGGCAGCTTGCTGGCGATAATCTGGTTCACGGTACGTCCGCGCTGACGCAGGCTCAGACCCAGATCGCCGTGCAGAAGGCTCTTCATGTAGTTGACGTACTGCACACTCAGCGGCTTATCAAGGCCATACTTTTCGGCCAGAGCCTGCTGAGCAGCGGCACTGATGGACTTTTCTGCCACGAACGGGCCACCGGGGACCAAGTTCATGACAAAAAAGGTAACCGTAGCCACAATGAAGATACTGAAGATACCCATTGCGACACGCTTGATGATGTACTTTGCCATCGTTTGATGCCACTCCAATCCTATCAATGAATTACTGTTTTTGCTCTCAGGCCGAGCCACACTTTCCCGCAGTCCGCCAGCCTCACACATAGCGGACGTCTGTCCTTGGCACGCGGACAGAAAAGCGAATAATAAAACGATGGCATCTTGCGGTTGCACAAACACCATCGTCCATACCCGAGAAACACTCTATCTATTATAAGGATAACCACGATTTTTGTCAATTTACATGAAAAGAATTCACTTCATTATAGCAAAGCATGAGTGAAATCTTATACTTTATACAAATTTCCTGTATATTTGTAGGTAAAAGTGCTACTTTTCCGACCTTTTGGGGGATTGTTCCGTTGGTGCGTACAATCCGCCCTCCCCTGTCGGCGTAAAAGGCAGCGTCTCTGCCGCAGAGTCATCCCTCCATGTCCTTGGCATTTTTCTCCATATTACAGCAAAAAGGCAAAACAAAGCCACCCGCAGCCCCTTTCCGGCACAGTCAGTGCCCGGGAGATGTGCTGCGGGTGGTCATGGGTCGTTTTGCGGGTCAGGAGTACAGTTTTGCGGTCAGCCGGGAGTACATGGCGCTCTTCTGTGCCTTATAGGAGGCCATGGCCTGATCCGCCAATGCGGTGCTCTGGCCGTTGGCGGTCAGAATGGCACGCATCTGGCTGACGATGCTCTCCACTTCCTTATCATAGGACGCCTGCATCGCGTACAGTCTGCCGCTTCTGGCCAGCACGATGGAGATCTTGCGCGCCTGTGTCTGCTGAGACTCCGGCAGCGATTTGAACTCTGCCTTTGCTCCGGCAATGCAGCTGTTCAGCTCTGCCTCGGCGCGTGCCTTGACGCTGTACAGCTGCCGCAGCAGTGCCTTGACCTCGGCCTCGTAGCCGGCCTCCTGTTTGCCGGAGGAGGACGCCGGTTTTTCTGTACCGGAATTGGCTGTACCGGCAGTCTCCTGCTTGCTGGAGGACGCTGTACTGCTGCTCTCCGTCCGGGAGGCAGCGCTCCCCGAAGAAGCAGAAGAACCTGCCGGGGAGGAAACCGCACCTGTCTCCTGCTGCGGAGCGCTGGCGGATGCCTCCTGTTCCCCGCTGCCGGACGCGGCGGCTTCATCTGCCAGTTCCTCCAGCGTGATCTCACCGCTGAGCAGCTTATCGATCTCATCATCCGTCAGGGTGACCTGTGTGCTGTCCGCCGGGGCATCCGGCAGGGTTTCAGGAATACCGGCTGCCATACTGTGGAGGTAGAACAGCACGCCAAGAACAGCTGCTGCCAGCAGAGCCACCAGCGCGCCCAGCACGATCAACACGATTTTCAGGACCTTATTTTTCTTCATACCAAAATCCGCTGCCCGGGCAGAGTAATTCTCTGCCCGGGCAGTTTTCTCCTTACTTTAGGATCAGACCCACATGCCCAAAAACTTTTTGGGCTGATGCAGGGTCGCCGCGTCCAGTTCCTGATCGTGGAACAGTTCATCGCCGTTGCGCACGATGCGGGCAGCAGCTTCCCTGCCCAGCAGCTTTTCCAGCTGCTGCACACCCTGCGCCATGCGGGGCGGGCGCTTGTCCGGGGAATGGGTGTCGGTGGAGATGACATGAACCAATCCCCACTGGATGAACTTACACAATTTTTTGCAGAGCTTAGGCTCCAGCAGTGCTCCTGCGTTGATCTGCGCATAGGCACCGGCGGCTACCCAGTCGTACAGCAGGGTGGGATCCTCCAGCACATAGGGGTAGCGCTCGATATGCGCGATCAGCGGCACGATGCCCTGCTGCTGCAGATTGTACAGGGTCTGCCGGATAAAATGCGGCTTGTGGGTGGTGGGGAATTCCAGCAGCAGATAAGCGGTGTCCCCCATGCACAGTGCCCGGGTGTCCAGCTCGCACAGGCCGGGCGAGAAGAACACCTCCGCCCCCAGTTTGAAATCAAACTGCATGGGCTGCCCCTCCAGCGCTGCGGTCAGCTGTTCAAAGGCAGCCTGCCGCTTTGCCGTAAAGGCTTCCACTGTGGTACGCTCGCTGTTGAAGTGGCTGGTGAACGCAATATTGCGCACACCGTCCTCGTATTCCCTGCGCAGCAGCTCCAGCGAGACTGTTGTATCCTTTGCGCCGTCATCCATGCCGGGCAGAATGTGACAATGCAGATCGGTCATAGCAGTGCTTCCTTATTATTTACCGGCAGTGGCATCCTGCTTGCCGTAGGCATAGTTGTAGTTGTAAGCATAGCTGTATGCGTAGCTGGAGCCCTTGAGTGCCTTCTTCATGTCGTAGCGGGTCAGCACGCTGCCCAGCACCCGGACACCGGCATCCTGCAGCTTTTTCACTGCGCCGCGCACCGCATCGGCGGGGGCGTAGTCCGAGCGCACAACGAACATTGCGCCGTCCACATAGCGGCCGATGACGGCTGCATCGGTGACCACGGACACCGGGGGTGCATCAAGGATGACAAAATCGAACTTTTCCCGCAGGGCATCCACCATGGCCTGCATCTGCGGCTGGCTCAGCATCTCAGAGGGGTTCGGCGGCGGGGTACCGGCGGGCAGGAAGGTCAGATTCATTTCCTTCAGTTCCTGCAACGCCTCGTCCAGCGTGCACTGGTTGGACAGCACGTTGGAAACGCCCTTTACGTTGTGACCGGCCTTCAGATAGCGGTGCAGCACCGGCTTGCGCAGGTCGCAGTCCACCAGAGCCACCTTTTTGCCGCTTTCGGCCAGCGTCAGCGCCAGATTGACCGCCACGTTACTCTTGGACTCTTCCGGCACGGTACTGGTGATGACCAGCGTGTGCACGTCCATGGAGCCTGCCATAAAGTCCAGATTGGTGCGCAGAGACTTGTAGGCTTCCACATAGCCAAAGGGCATCTTTTTATCGGTGATCAGCTGCAGGGTGCGGTGCTCACCTTCTTTTTTCTTTTTACCAAACAGATTCCACATCGTCTTACACCTCCGGGATCAGGCCCAGCACGGGCAGGCCGAGCTTCTTCTGAACATCTTCGTCATCCACAACGGTATCATGCAGCAGATGTGCCAGCACCAGAATGCCGCACACCAGCACAGCACCCAGCAGGCCGGCCAGCACAACGTACTTCGTAGTCTGGGGGAACACCTTGTTGGGATCGATGATCACATCGCTCACCGCCTTGCAGGAACCGGCTTCCACCTTTTCCACCAGCACGTCGGGCACGATGTCGGCAATGGTCTGTGCGATCTCACCCGCACGCTCTGCATCCGTATCGGTGACCGTGATCTTCATGATCTGGGTAGCGTCCACATCGGCAACATCCACCATGTCGTACAGCTCGGTGTAGGTCATATCCAGATTCAGTTTGTCGATCACCTCGTTCAGCACGGTGTTGCCCTTGATGATGACCGCATAGGTGCTGATCAGGTTCTTGGCAGAATTGAAGTTATCACTGGTAAAGGTGGAGGAGTTATCCTGCCGGGTATTCACGATCATGTTGATAGAGGCCTGGTACTTGGGTGTAAGCGCAAACACGCACACCAGCAGGCAGATCAGCGCTGCCGCAACAGCTGCTGCCACGATCTGCACGGCATGCGCCCACAGCAGGCGGGCCAGTTCCATCAGATCAATGGTCTCCTCGTCCTCCGTGCTCCGGAGCGACTGTCCCATAGTTGCTTTTTCGTCCATAATAGCGAAACTCACCTTTCTTGTTTTCCGCAGTGCAAGAAATGTACACCGGGTTCCTATAGATACACATTCGTTTTATAATGATAGCACATCTTGTTGTATTTTACAAGCAGCAAATGCCATTTTCTGCCGGCAAATATATGGACAAAATATGCCCTGCCCCGTACAAAAAAGGCATCCGCAGCACATGGATGGCTGCGGATGCCTTCGTTTTACGGATTTTTAGCGAATACGCTTAGCGGGAGCCCTTATCGTAGGGGATACCCTCGGCCTTGGGTGCCATGCTGTTCTTGGAGGTGAAGGCCAGAATGACCATGGAGGCCACAAAGGGCATCATATTATAGATGTTGCTGGACCAGTGCAGCTGCGCAAGGAAGGTAGAGTCTGCAATATTGGCAAGGCTCTTGAACACGGCAAAGAACATGGCCGCGCCAAAGATGTGGAAAGGCTTCCACTGGCCAAAGATCATAACTGCCAGTGCCAGAAAGCCTGCACCGGCCACGCCGACTTCAAAGTTCCAGGTCTGCACCGGGGGCACGATATACGCCAGACCGCCGACGGCGCCCAGCGCACCGGAAAGGATCACACCGGCGTAACGCATCTTGTAAACGTTGATGCCCACCGAGTCCGCAGCCTGCGGGTGCTCGCCGCAGGCACGCAGGCGCAGGCCAAAGCGGGTCTTATACAGCACGATGTAGCTGACCACCAGCAAGATCAGTCCCAGCGGCACGAACACGCTGAGTTCCAGCCCGCCGATGCTGAACAGGAACGGCTTGTTGGAATAGTTCAGCTTGGCGCTGCCGCTCTCGCTGAAGTACTTGGAGATGACCACGGCAATGGCGGTAGCCAGCAGGTTCAGTGCCGTGCCGCCGATGGTCTGGTCCGCCTTCAGGTTGATGGAGGCAAAGGCCAACAGCAGGCTGTAGATCACGCCCGCCAGCGCTGCCACCAGAATGGAGATCAGCACCACAAGGAAGGGCGACAGGCTTGCAGGCAGCATGGTCAGGGTAAGCACACCGGCCACACCGCCGATGACCATGATGCCCTCCAGTGCAATGTTGATGATACCGGAGTGTTCGCTGAACATACCGCCCAGTGCCACCAGCATCAGCACGATACCGTACAGCAGGGTATATTTGATCAGAAGCAGCATATTACTTGCCCTCCTTTTTGGTCTTTTCTGCGGCAGGCGCAGGCTCTGCGTTCACATTGGTCTTTTCGGCATTCCGGAACAGCAGGCTCTGGATCTTGCCGCGGAACAGCATGGAGAATGCGCACAGGTAGATGATGATGCCGCTGATCAGATCCGAGATCTCAGTGGGGTAAAATTTGGTGGACAGGAAGGAGCCGCCGACCGAGATGTGGGAGATGAACAGCGCGGAGAACACGGTGCCAATGGGGTTGGAGCTTGCCAGCAGTGCCACCGAAATACCGTTGAAGCCCATGCCCGGCAGGCTGGTGGAGTTCAGCGGGTTCCACTGAGACACGTTGGACAGATAGAACAGGCCTGCGCCGAAGCCTGCCAGCGCACCGGCAATGGCCATGGAGAGGATGATGTTCTTCTTCTCGTTGATACCGGCATAGCGGGCGGCGTTCTTGTTCAGGCCAACGGCCTTGAGCTCGTAGCCGAAGGTGGTCTTGTTCAGCACCACCCAGATCAGCACAGCCACCGCTGCCGCCAGGAAGATGGCAATGGTGGTGCTGTTGGTCTGGAACAGCTTGTTCAGGCCAAAGTCCGGGATCAGGGACTGGGCAAAATCGGCATTCTTGCTCAGGTTCAAAGTACGGGTGTTGCGCACATCGTACATGGGGCCGGTGCCGTTCTGGTAGATGAGCTCATTCACCAGATACAGGCCGATCCAGTTGAACATGATGGAGGTAATGACCTCGTTGATGTTGAAGTAGGCTTTGAAAAAGCCGGGGATCGCACCCCACAGGCCGCCCAGCACTGCTGCTACCAGCAGGCAGACGAACCAGGGCAGCTTGAGCATGATGGCGCAGTACAGCGCACCGTAAGCGCCCAGCGTATACTGACCGGCTGCACCGATGTTGAACAGGCCGGTCTTGAAGGCAAAGGCCACGGACAGACCGGTCATGATCAGGGGTGCGGCATTGGCCAGCTCCTTGCCCACGCCGTAGGGGGCATCGTGGAAACCGCCCTTGATGATGCGCACAAAGCCATCGCCCCATGCGTGTGCGGGGTTGATGGCTACCAGCACCAGAAAGCCCACCAGCAAACCAATCAGGATGCACAGCAGTGCAGCCAGCACGCTGGTAACAGAACTTTGCAGACTGCCGCTGCGGGAAAGTTTTTTCTTATTCATGTGTTACTGCTCCTCCTTTCCCTGCTTGCGGGCACCTGCCATATACAGACCCAGCTCCTGCACGGTGGTGGCCTTGGGGTCAAACTCGCCCACGATCTCGCCCTCGTACATTACAAGGATGCGGTCAGAAAGGTTCATCACCTCGTCCAGCTCCAAGCTGACCAGCAGCACGGCCTTGCCCTTATCGCGCTCGGCCACGATCTGGCGGTGGATGTACTCAATGGCACCCACGTCCAGACCACGGGTAGGCTGCACTGCCACCAGCAGCTTGGGGTCGCGGTCGATCTCGCGGGCAATGATGGCCTTCTGCTGGTTGCCGCCGGACATACTACGCACGGTGGTCAGACTGCCCTGACCGCTGCGCACATCGTACTGCTCGATCAGTCTGTCAGAGTACTCGCGCACCTTATCGGCACGGATAAAGCCGCCCTTCTGGAACTCCGGCTGCCAGTAGCGCTGCAGCACGATGTTGTTTTCCAGACTGAAATCCAGCACAAGACCGTGCTTGTGGCGGTCCTCCGGGATGTGACCCATGCCGTCCTTGGAGCGCTGGCGGATGCTCTCGTGGGTGATATCCTTGCCGTCCAGCGTAAGCTTGCCGCTAGACAGCTTGCTCAGGCCGGTCAGGCCGTAGATGAACTCGGTCTGGCCGTTGCCCTCAATGCCCGCCAGACAGACGATCTCGCCTGCGTGCACCTTGAAGGACACGTCCTTCACCACGTCCTTCTTGCGCTGGTCATTGTGGATGGTAACGTTTTCCACGTCCAGCACGGTCTCGCCGGGGTGCGCGGGCTGCTTTTCCACCTGCAGCTGCACGTCACGGCCCACCATGCGGCGGGAAAGCTCTTCCTTGGTGGTGTCCTTGATATCCACCGTGCCCATATATTTGCCCTTGCGCAGCACGGTGCAGCGGTCGGCCACAGCCATGATCTCGTTGAGCTTATGGGTGATGAACAGGACGGAATTGCACTCCTTCTTGAACCCGCGCATGATCTCCAGCTCGGAAGAGCGTAGTGGAGGGA
>ENA-OQLI01000477-OQLI01000477.1-human-gut-metagenome-genome-assembly--contig:-NODE-477-length-48462-cov-10.354981_pt1 | contig 48462 bp, 52 predicted proteins | sample MGYA00242805_ERZ504812 | MGnify/ENA primary metagenome ERZ504812 (study PRJEB26092, sample SAMD00036430) | human gut metagenome | host: Homo sapiens | study: EMG produced TPA metagenomics assembly of... | reverse complement strand
AGGATTAAAGTTTCAATTCCGGACTGGGTTGTTCCAGCGGTTCCTAGATAGATTGGAAACCCGGCTTAACCGGGCCAGTTTAACAGCCTAAAGGTACATGGGAGAAGTGCGCCCTTTTTTAGAAGCGCCCCGGCAAAGCTGCCGGGGCGCTTTTTCCATTTTCCCCCTCTCGCCTCCCCCTCTCTCACACTCTCTCCCCTACACACTCTCCCCCAGGATTTTACCGGCTGGGAAAGAACAAAGCCCTTACATCAGGAAGTTTTTTCTAGTTTCCCACCGGAAAAATAAGTTTTCAACAGAGCAAGCGAAAGGATGAGGAAAATATGAACATTGGAGTCGATCATGGGTACTACGCAATCAAAACCCGGCATTTTTCCTTCCCAGCCGGTATCACAGCTTACCGGTACGAACCATATACCCTGCAAAACACGCTGGAATACCAGGGAAAGTATTATGTGTGCGGAACCGGCAGGCAGTCGATTCTGAGAAACAAAATGGAAAACGACAATTATTACCTTTTGACCTTAGCAGCCATCGCAAAAGAAATCCAGCAGCGCGGAGAAAAAAGAGAATGTGCCGTGAACCTTAGCGCGGGTCTGCCCTTGGCCGGATTCGGCCGGGAAAAGAAAGCGTTCCGGGAATATCTGCTCCGTTCTTCCCAGCCGGTAAACTTCAAGTTTGAAGGAATCTCCTATCAGGTGACCATTCAGGACGTCAGACTTTTTCCACAGGGCTACTCCGCCATTGCCGTTCACCCAGAATTAATACGGGGAGAACCCTCTGTGCTCCTTATGGACGTCGGAGGCTGGACCGTGGACCTCATGCGGCTGGACAATGGAATCCCCAACGCCTCCACCTGCCGAAGCCTGGAGCTAGGCATGATCCGATGCATCGATGAAGCGAAGGAACAGGTCCGCCGGGAAACAGGCTTGTCCGTTACCGACGCCCAGGTGGAACGTGTGCTGGCAGGACAAATGTGCAGCATGGACGAGAATGCCCGGAGTGTCATTCAAAAACAGGGGCGGATTTACACAGAAGCCCTGCTGTCCGCAGCCATGGAAGCAGGCTTCGATTTAAAAGCGGTTCCGGCAGTGATGCTGGGCGGCGGAGCCTCCGTGATCCAGCGGGGAATCCGGCCCCAGGACGGCCTGCGGCGGGTTTTTACCCTTTTAGACGATAAAGTAAACGCCGAAGGTTTCGAGCGGATTTTGGGCCAGTTTTCGGGCGGTGTGAGCAAGAAATGAGCAGGCCCCGTTTTTCATTCCGTCCCAACCTGCAGAACGAAGAACACAGAAAAGCATGGGACATCCTGCAGTCAGTACCGGAAGGACAGCGCAATACCTTTATCGCGCGGGCGATTCTGGAAAACGTCCGGCAGGACACTCTGGAAAATACCCTGCGCCGGGTTTTGCGGGAAGAACTTCGAGCCTCCCCTGTCCAGCCGGAAGCCGGGCAGGAAGATACCATCCCCCAGGAAATGCTTCATTTTTTGGATTCCCTCTCATGATTCCGAATTGTTTGGGTATGGCTAAATAATGGCCATATACTATGGCTATTATAGCAGCCATAATGAAGTTAGTAAAGGGGGCGCAGACTGTGATTCGATATGATCCATTGTGGAAAACCATGGCAAAGAAAAAGGCAACCACTTATACCTTAAGGGTGACCTTCGGCATGAGCCATGCTACAGTGCAAAGACTCCAGTCTAATCTCCCGGTTACCACACATACGCTGGATAAACTGTGCAAATCTTTAGACTGCAGGCTAGAGGACATTGCCGAGTATGTACCGGATGCTCAGAAATAACTAAAAAGCGCCTGGCAACTGCCAAGCCCCGCCTTTTGCAAGGCGGGGCTTTTTTGCGCTTTGAGTAAATTTAGAAGCATAAGTATAAATTAATTATATCTATGCTCAAAATAAAAGTCAATAGCTCAATAATAAAGACAGAAATAAAAAGCACCATTCGATATAATAATAGCAGTACCATCAGGAAGGAGAGAAAAGGCTGTGAGCAAAACAGTAGAATTTAGCAATCGGGATCGGTTTATTGAACTGGGCCTGACGATTGCGGCTCTCCGAAAAATGAAAGGAATGTCCCAGGAACAGTTAGCGGAAAAGGCGAAGATCAGCCGTTCTCATTTGAGCTCTATTGAAGCGCCGAACATTGTCCGCCCCTTTTCCGTGGAAGTTTTGTATAACATAGCGGACGCATTGGAAGTCCGGGCAGGAGATCTGCTCAATTCAACCCTGCCGGCAAGCAAGAAATAACAGTAGGAACGTAGGATGGCCCCGCCTTGCAAGGCGGGGCTTTTTTTCGTTTCAAGCGGTTTTCCGGCATTGTTGGTTGTGACGTTTGTGAAGGCTTTTTCCCCTGAATGTTCATTGGTGTTGATGATAGCTTTCCAGGAGGGTTTGGAGTATGCTTGTGTTGCCCAAAAGGGGAAAACCAATGAAAAAGGAGCGAGAAAAGAATGGAGCTGAAAGGCATCACCTGCAGAATCCCGCTGGAACTGCACAACCGAATCAGCGAGGAAATCCGGGAAATGGGAAGCACCATGGGCCAATTCATCGAGATGATTATCCGAGAGCATTATGAGAAAGGGGAAAAGAAAATGATAGAAAAAGGAAGGACCTTAGCGTTTCAGGTAAGCGAGGAACTGTTTCAAAAGGTAAAGGAGTACCTGGCATGGTATGAGAAAACGTACCACCGCCGCCTCACCCAAAAGGAATTTGTGATTGGCCTGATCGAGGAAGCGCTGGAAGAAATGGAAGCAGAGATGGAAAAAGAATCCCAGGAAAGCGAAGCCCCAGCCGAGCAGAATGGAGCGAGAAGCTGGGATCAGGAAGAACCCACAGGAGAGGAAGAAGAAGATTACATTGTGGAGAACAACTGGGATGAAACCGAAGATGGAGAAGATGAGGACGGAACCCATGAATCAGACATAGAGGATCAGGATGAGGAAGCCGGGACTGACAACACCGATGAATCCGACGAATTATCCGATACAGAAGAAATCTGCATATAACCACGGCACAAAGCCAATCACCCCGCAGGGACTACAGCGCCCTGCGGGGCTTTTCCAAAGATATTTCTGAGAAATATCTGAGAAACAATGGAAGAAATCTGGTTTTCTATTAGGAAAAAACAGCCAGTTTCATTAAAGCGAAAGGAGCTCTCATGCGAAAAGAAATCTACAAAGTGAAATGCCCTCAGCATATCGTGTTTGGCGATCCGATGTATTTTGAGCGATTCAGAGGAAATGAACTTAACCGCCTTACCGTGGACTATAGGCCATCAAAATACTTTGACACAGCCAGGCTTGTGCTGAAGGAAGAACCGAACCGTGAACTCTCTGAATATATGAACCGGAGCATAACGCTCTACGCTACCCCGCGCCAGACCATAGATGTCTATGCCTGTGAGCAAATATATACTTTCCAAAAAATATCAGCAAAAAATATCGGTGTAGACACTGCCCGGTATTACCTGAATATTGACGGGCGGGAAGCTGAAATCAAAACGGGCGGAGATGGCTGGTGGGGCCGATTCGAAGAATACTACCGGGAGGCCGGAAAGGATCGCCTTTCCGATGCTGTTGTCCTGACCATAGCCATGCCGGAGGAATACGACTTTGAAGGGATGAAGCATCTGGCAGGATACTTTTTCGGGAATCTGCAGCCCATCCTCTCTAAAGAGCAGCAGAAAAAAGAAAAGCCTACCCGTTGAGAATGGTTTCTTATGGAAATAGGAATAAGAGAACCAGGCAGGGAAAACCGAACCTGAAAGCGCTGCTGAAGAAATTTACGCAAAAAACAGCCCGCAGGAAACTGTAGGCTGTTTTCCTATAGATTTCAATCCACTAAGCGAAAGGGGGAATGCCCATTGGCGGATTAAAAAAGCAAATTAAAAGAATTAAAAAAGGGGCGTGAGACAGAAAACCATACGGTATTTAGACCTGTTCTCAGGAATCGGAGGATTCCGTGAAGGACTCACCCAGGCCGGAGGATTCACCTGCGCGGGACACTGCGAGATCGATCAGCACGCCGACCGCAGCTACCGGGCGCTGTTTGATACTGAAGGAGAGTGGTTTTGTGACGATATCCGAAAAGCAGACCCCGAAGAACTGCCGGACGTTGAACTCCTGTGCGGAGGATTTCCCTGCCAGGCTTTTTCAATTGCTGGAAACCGTGGAGGATTCGCGGACCCAAGAGGTACCCTGTTCTTTGAAATTGCCCGGCTGACTGAGGCAAAAAGACCTGCGTATCTGCTGCTTGAAAACGTACCCGGACTGCTTAACCATGACGGGGGCCGGACGTTTGCGGCCATCCTCCATGCGCTGGACGGACTGGGGTATTTTGTGGAATGGCAGGTGCTTAACAGCAAAGATTTTGGGGTCCCCCAATCCCGAAAAAGGGTGTATCTTATCGGATATCTTGATAAGCGATGCAGAGGAAAAATATTTCCTTTCACCGAAACAGCAGGAACGCCTCTTATCCAAATCCGCCCCGGAGCCCAGGGGGAACGGGTCTACTCCCCGGAAGGAGTAAGCTGTACCCTCACGGCGCAGCCAGGCGGCTTCGGCGGGAAAACCGGCTTGTATGAAGTGGGCCTGCCCATCAAGGAGAACACCAAAAAGGGATATAAGACGGCGTATCCCGGCGATAGTATCAACCTGGCATATTCCACCACCAATACCCGCCGCGGCAGGGTTGGGCGAAAGATCGCCCATACCCTCACGGCTGACAGAAATCAGGGAGTCCTGTGCTTTGTGGATATGAACGAGAACCCGAAATTTACTGAAAATGCCCGGTGCCTGAAAACGGGGCAGACCATATCCCATCACCACAAAGGGGAAGCTTCCGGGGCATGGGATGGAAAGCGCATCCGCCGTCTGACGCCAAGGGAATGCCTGCGGCTGCAGGGCTGGAAGGATGAAAGGATTGACAAGGTCATCCCTCTTCAATCCGACGCCCAGCTTTACAAGCAGGCGGGCAACGGCGTGACCGTGAATGTGATAGAAGCTATCGGCAGGCGGCTGACGGAAGCCCATTTTCAAGGCTAGAAAGCAAAAAACTTTCCTGCCGGGCTCAGATTTGTGGTATACTATTGTCAGAACAGAAAGAAGGTGAGCCGCCATGGCCGGTTATGCTGAAACAGTCGCCTATTGGCAGTCTTTCCCCATGAAAACAGTGAGCGATTTAGAACAGCGGCTGGATAACTTCCGGGTCCTGTTTGCCTATCACTCCGGGAAAATTGAAAACGAGGAAATCACCCTCCACGATACCCGTGAGATCTTCGAAAACGGGAAGGTGCTGAACTACACCGGAAGCCCCCGGGCGATTTTCGAGCAGCAGAACCAAAAGCTGTGCTATGAATTCCTGAAGGAGAAGATCGCGGCCAAGGAACCCTTAACCCAGGAATTGGTTCTGGAGGTCCACCGCATCCTTACCAGCGGAACCTACGATGAACGCAGATTCCTGGAAAACGGGGAACGGCCCGGCGAATACAAAAAGCATGATTACATTACCGGGAGAAACGAAGTGGGAGTCCCGGCAGACCGTGTGGCGGAGGACATGGCCGGTCTGCTGGAGGAAGTCAGCGAATACCATGGAACGGACGTGATCCGGGCAGGAGCGTACTTCCACGCGGTATTGGAGAATATCCACCCATTTTCTGACGGCAACGGCAGAACCGGCCGGACCTTGCTGAACTATTATCTCATGACCCACAACCACCCGCCGCTGATCGTGTATGACCAGGACAAGAGGCTGTATTACGAGTGCCTGGAAAAATACGACGCGGAGGAAACCATCGCTCCCCTTACCGAGTTTTTAAAGTATGAAACGGAGAAAACCTGGGAGAAAACCCTGGAACGGGGAGAAAGAGAAAACCGGAAAAAGCGTCTGGAGGAAATCCGGTAAAGAAGAACGAAAACAGAATAGAACCATCAGACCACCCCCCGGGACAGAGCGAGCCTCTGCCCCAGGGGGCTTTTTTTGTCTGCCGTAAAAGGAGGATTCAAAATGAAGAAGCATTTCAAAAGGCCCCTTTCCCTATTGCTGGCGATCCTGCTCTGTATCGGAATGCTGCCGGTCAGCGCCAGCGCCGCGGATCTCACCGGCTCTATGTCCATGATCGACATTAAGGGCAGGGACCACGCTTTGAGCAGCAGCCTGCCCGCCCCATTCGGCGGGTACGCCAGCGAGAAATACACCATGCTGCGGATCACCGATTCCAGTACCGGCGCGACGAAAACCGCTTACTGCCTGGAATTGGGAATCTCCACATATTATCAGGAGCAGTATCAGCCCTCCGCCGACTACCCTCAGTTTTCCCAGGAGCAGAAGGAGCTCATCAACGCCGTATTGACCCTGGGATATAACACGGACACAGGGGTTAAGTACGGAGGAAGCCCGGAGGACGAATACATCGCCACCCAAATCCTTGTATGGCTGATCGCCCATAAGCAGCTGGGAACGCAGTATGAAAACCAGATCGTGTCGGAATTCACCGTCAACAGCCCTGGGGCGAAAGCCGTATTCACCAAGCTGAGAAAGGCGGTCATGGATTACCGGACGATCCCGTCCTTTGCCTGTGAGGATTCCAAATACGCCTCTTCCCATACTTATGAGCTAAAATACAACGCCCAGACCGGAAAGTACGAAACTACCCTGACCGACAGCAACGGGGTGCTGTCTGAATTCAGCTTTTCCCAGCCGGGAGTCAGCTTTGCCAGGACGGGAAACCAACTGAAAATCTCTTCAGAGAAAACCAGCTTTTCCACGGTCAGCGGAGAGAAAAAGCTGCCCTCGTCCATAGCCGGGGTTGTGAAAGGAGCCTCCCGGTACTGGCTGAACGAGCATTACCAGAATGTAGTCACCTTTGAGGTGGGCGGAGAGCCCCTGCCGGTCAAGGCGTATTTCGGGCTGGAGGTCAAAGCCGGGCATTTAAAGATAGTCAAGACCTCTGAGGATGGGAAAGTCTCCGGCCTCCCCTTCCACGTTTCCGGCAGCGGCGTGGAGAAGGACGTTTCCACCGGACCGGATGGGACCGTCCAAACCAATAACCTCCCGGCAGGAACCTACACCGTAACGGAAAAGACGCCGGGCCAGTATGTCCAGCCTCAGTCCCAGAGGGTGACGGTTTCGCCGGGAAAGACCTCTGCCGTAACCTTTCACAACACCCTGAAAAAATTCCGGGCAGAGCTGCGGAAAACAGATTCCGCCGCGGGAACAGCCCAGGGAGATTCCACTCTGGACGGAGCCGTGTACGGCCTTTATCAAAACGGCGCGCTGCTGGATACCTATACCACAGCAAACGGCGGGAAATTCACGACCAGGTATTATCCCTGCGGCTCCGGGTATGCCATGCGGGAGATTTCCCCCAGCGAGGGGTATCTGCTGGACGAAACCGTTTATCCCATAGGCGCGGAGCCGGGAAATTTTACCCTGGAAAACAACAGCATCCCTCTGACTGTGACAGAGGACTCTGTCATGGGCTCCATCGCCGTCACCAAGCATACCGACCAGCCGGCGGAGGGAGGCGGCTCCGATCAGATCGAGCAGCCGGAACAGGGAGCGCAGTTCCAGGTTTACCTGACCAGCGCAGGCAGCTATGAAAACGCGAAGGAAACCGAGCGTGACGTCCTGCTCACAAATGAATATGGCTTCGACCAATCCAAGGACCTGCCCTATGGGAAATACACGGTCCACCAGACCTCCGGTGCGGAAGGACAGAAGCTGGCGCCGGATTTTACAGTATCCATTTCCGAGCATGGCAAGACCTATTATTTCATTTTGAACAACCCTTCCTTTACTTCCCGGCTTAAATTCCAGAAGAAGGACGCGGAAACCGGGAAGATCATTCCCCTGGCCGGAACTGCGGTCAAAATCCTCAATACCGATACCGGGAAATGGGTGACCCAGCACATCAGCTACCCCAGCCCCATAGACCTGGATACCTTTATCACTGACAGTACAGGGACCCTGATGCTGCCGGAAGAAATCAGGGCCGAAAATTACGCCCTGTATGAACAGCAGAGTCCATGGGGATACGTTCTCGACAGGGAACCGGTTTACTTTTCTGTAGAGGAAACGGAAGAAACCGTGGTGGTGGAAAAATACAACGCCCCGCAGAAAGGGACCATCACCGTCACCAAAGAGGGCGAGGTGTTCAGCCATGTCACGGAAGCAGGCGGGATTTACCAGCCCCAATACGGGACAAAGGGCCTGCCGGATGCGGTTTATGACATAACGGCGCTGGAGGATATTGTCACGCCGGATGGGACAATCCGAGCGAAAGCCGGGGAATTGGTGGATACCCTGACAACCGGAAGCGACGGAACCGATACATCAGAGCCTTTGTATTTAGGCCGCTATCAAGTTTTGGAACGGAAAGCGCCGGAGGGCGTGGTGCGTGATCCAGAGCCCAAGGAAGTGGTTTTGTCCTACGCGGGACAGGAAGTCTCCGTCACAAACACCGGCGTCAGCTTTTCCAATGAGCGCCAGAAGGTGGAGATCAGCCTGAAAAAGCTTCTGGAGCAGAACGAAACCTTTGGCGTCGGCGGGAATGAGGAGTGGAAGAATGTTACATTCGGCCTGTTTGCGGCGGAAAAATTGACTGCAGCAGACGGAACCCTGATCCCGGCAGACGGACTTTTGGAAACCATCGGCCTTGACGAAGGCGGAAACGCTGTATTTCAAACCGACGTGCCTTGCGGGGCCGCGCTTTATGTGCAGGAACTGGAAACCGATGAGCACTATGTTTTAAGAGGCGAGAAATATCCGGTGGCGTTCGAGTATGCCGGACAGGATACCGCCAAAGTCGAAATTAAAGTGAACGACGGAGAACCCATTGAAAACAACCTCAAGTACGGAAAGATTTCCGGCAGGAAAGCAGATCAGGACGGCTTTGGCTTAGGCGGCGCGAAAATCGGTCTGTTCCGCGCCGGCGAAACCGAATTCACTGAGGAAACCGCCCTCATGGTGACGGAAAGCAATCCTATCGGTTACTTTGAATTTAACAAAGTGCCCGCGGGAAGCTGGGAGATCCATGAGATCACCCCGCCCAAAGCCTTTGTGTTAAACGAGGAAATCTTCCCGGCAGAGATCACGGAAGATGGGGAAACCATTGAAATCACCATTCAGAACCAAATCATCAGAGGTACGGTAGAAACCACCAAGGCGGACGCCGACTACCCGGAAAACAAGCTGACCGGGGCTGTTTTTGAAGTATACGCCGATGTGGACAGCAACGGAGAATTTAACCCGGACATTGACCTGCCGGCAGGGGAATTGGCGGAATCCGATCCGGGCCATTATCAGCTAAAGGATTTGGTATATGGCGATTACTTCCTGCACGAACAGAAAGCGCCGGAATTTTTCGAGAAGGACGATGGGTATTATCCCTTTTCCATCACCGAAAATGGAGCCATCGTGCGGGTGGAAACAAAAGCCGGCGCTGGCTTTTTAAACCAAGCCCAGACCGGGACTCTGAAAATTGTAAAAACAGCGGACGATGATAAAATTGAGGACTGGAAGTTCTTAGTCACAGGGACCGCCTATGCAGGCGGCGGGTATGAGCAGGAATTTCAGACCGATGAGAAAGGAGAAATCAGCGTCACCCTCCGGGTGGGGAAATACACTGTGTCCGAGCTGCCGGGAAAGGACGCCGCGGCATACGAACTCCCCAGCGACCAGACAGTAGAAATCAAGGCGGGAGAAACCGTTACTGTGACGATGCACAACCGATTGATCCCGAAAGAACTCCCAAAGACCGGGGATCTGCCCTGGCTTCCCTGGACCATCGGAGGCGCGGCTGTTTTATCCTTGGTCGGGCTGGGGGTTCTGCTTGCCCTGCGGAGAAGAAAGAAACGATAAAACCAGAGAGGAAAGGAAAAGAAAAATGGATACCAAAACCATTATATTAGTTGTTTTATGCGCCGTCATTTTAGGCGGCCTTGTGTTCCTTCACATTCGAAACCGCAGGAGGAAATGAGAAAACTGGGCGGAGCGCCGCAGAGCGCCCCGCCCATATTTTATTGCACAGGAGGGATCGCTTGAAAACCGGATTATTGGAAGATTTAGCGGAACAGCACCGGACCTTTATCTCCAACCTGCGGCTGCAGCCCGCGTTGAAGTGGGAAGCTTTGGGAGACCTGTACCATATGGAGACGAAAGCGCAGTACCCCTTAAAGGAATGGGAGGAAGCCGTATCCTACCTGCTGGGCTGTCCGGTGCGTTTTGAAAGCTACGAAGCAGTCAGGCAAAGCCTGAAGCCCTTTTCCCTGTCCATGAGGTGAGCGGATGAAAATATTATTTGTCGAGCCGGGCAAAGAAGCCCAGCCTGCTGAAATCCAGGGAGACCTGAAAGAGATGCAGGCGATAGTGGGCGGACAAATCCAGGCGCTTTATCCCTGGGAGGACCCGGTGGCCCTAATCTGTAATGACGAGGGAAAGCTTTTAAGACTGCCCCTGAACCGGGCGCTGGAGGATTATGACATGATCGCGGGGAATTTCTTTATCTGCGGTGTTGAGGGAGACAGATTTGTCAGCCTTTCCGATCCGCTGATGATTAAATACCAGGAAAAGTTCCGATACCCGGAGCTTATCGGTAACAGTCCCATGGGCCTGTTCGCGCAGAAATGCTCCGAGCAGACATACCAGCGAATTCAGGAGGAATTAAAACACCCTCCCGAAAGACCGAAGGATAAATCCGCCCCGGAACGATAGAAAGGAGAACGCACCACTGCTCACAATACGTCCTATTACCCTAAAGGAAGCACAGTCCTTTGTTGAGAAGAATCACCGGCATAATATTCCGCCAATCGGAGGAAAATTCTCCATATCCTGCTGGGACGGGGAAAGGCTATGCGGTGCGGCTATTTGTGGAAGGCCGGTAGCCAGAAGGCTGGATGATGGAAAAACACTGGAGGTTTACCGTAACTGCACAGACGGCACGCCCAATGTCTGCAGCAAGCTGTACGGAGCCTGCCTGCGAATCGCAAAAAACATGGGATATCAAAGAGTTGTAACCCACAGCCTGGCGTCAGAAAATGGGGCAAGCCTGCGCGCGAGCAATTTCCTATGTGAAGGAGCAGCCGGAGGACCAAGCTGGACCGGCCAAAGGCGGCGGGATTATTATATATCCCCGCCGGAAAAGAAAATCCGCTGGTCCGTATATTTTTAAACCTAGAAAGAGGAAGGGAGAATGCCATGAAACGATTTTACACAGCAGAATCCGTAACAGAAGGGCATCCAGACAAGTTGTGCGATTTGATAGCCGACAGCGTACTGGACGCCTGCCTTTCCCATGACGCCCTGGCCAGAGTCGCCTGCGAGGTCATGGCTGCCAAAAGCCGAATCATTGTGGCTGGGGAAATCACCAGCTTGTATGAGCCGGAGATCCCCAAGATTGTAAGGCGGGTTTTATCCGCAGTGGGATATGATCCGTCCCAATTTTCCATCCAATGCCTGATTCACAAGCAAAGCCCGGATATCGCGGCCGGTGTAGACTGCTCTCTGGAGCAGAGAAGAAACGGCGGACAGGAAGATTCCGTACCCCAGCTTGGAGCCGGGGATCAGGGCGAGATGGTCGGCTATGCGTGTAACGAAACACCGGAAATGCTTCCTCTGCCTGTTATCCTGGCCCACCGCCTGACCATATCTCTCGCCCTGGCCCGAAGATACGGACTGATCCACGGCTTGAGGCCGGACGGAAAGGCCCAGGTGACTGTGGAATATGGAGAGGACGGAAAGCCCCTGCGCTTGGACACTGTCGTGGTCTCCGCCCAGCACAGCCCGGTATTAGAACATGACGAGCTCTGCTGGGAATTAACGGACAAGGTGCTGTTCCCCGCCCTCCAGCCGCTGCCTCCCGATGAGGATACCAAAATTCTGATCAATCCATCGGGACGGTTTGTGCTGGGAGGCCCGGAAGCAGATACCGGCCTGACCGGGCGAAAGATTATGGTGGATACCTACGGAAGCATGGTTCCTCATGGGGGCGGCGCTTTTTCCGGGAAAGACCCAACTAAGGTAGACCGCTCCGGCGCATACATGGCCCGATACATCGCCAAGAACCTTGTGGCGGCGGGCCTTGCCAGCCGGTGCCAGGTAACGCTCGCTTATGCTATCGGCAGAGCCGAGCCTGTCATGGTGCAGGTGGATACCTTTGGCACCGGACTGCTTCAGGACGATCACCGGTTGGCGGAAACAGCAAAGCTGGTATTCGGTCTAACCCCCGGGGAGATTATCGCCCAGCTTGACCTATTGACGCCCCGGTATGCCCAGACCGCCGTATATGGGCACTTTGGAAAACCGGATCTGCCTTGGGAGAAAACCGATCAGGCAAAGCGGCTGCGGGAAGCAGTCCTCTGATTCGAAAGGAGCAGCTATGCCGGGAGTGACGAAAGAGCAGATCAAGGCTGCCAAGAAAATGACCGCTATCGAGTTTTTACGGCGGTACCGACCCGAAGAATTGGTAAAAGGAGAATGCCGGAATGAGTACCAGCTAAGGGAGCACGACAGCTTCAAAATCAATGGGGAAACCAGCCTTTGGCACTGGAAAAGCCGTGACGTCGGAGGGAGGTCCGCTCTTGATTACCTGATTTATGTAGAAGGAATGAAGTTTGTAGACGCGGTTCTATCCCTATGCGGAGAAAGCCCTGCATACTTCCCTGATTCTTCCCAGCCAAAGCAGGAAAAGGAATTCGTTCTGCCTCCGGCGGCGGAAAACAAGAAAAGGGTATTTGCGTATCTTATCCGGCGCGGGATCAGCCAGGAAGTGATCGAAGCTTGCGTCCGGGCCGGGATACTCTATGAAAGCGCCGGTTACCGCAACGCCGTGTTTGTCGGAAGGGACGAACAAGGAACTGCCCGGTACGCTTTCCTGCGGGGAACCTATTCCAACAGCAAAAAGCCGTTCAAGGCGGAGGTAACAGGCAGCGACAAACGGTTTTGCTTCTGCCTCCCGCCCCAGGGGAATTCCAGGAAAATGGCGGTGTACGAATCCGCTATCGAAGCCATGGCCCACCTGGCGCTGGAGGGAACAGCGGATAAGCACAGGCTTTCCCTTGGCGGAATTTACGCTCCACGGGAAGGAAGCCAGGCGCGTCCCTTCAAAAAACCGTTGGCTCTGGAATCGTTCCTTGGCCGGCACCCGGAGATCGAAGAGATTGAAATCTGCTTAAACAATGATTTCGCCGGGCGCTGGGCGGCTGAACACTTGGAAAAAGCCTATCAGGGCAAATACCGCATGGTGAAGAACCTGCCGGAACGGGAGGGGTTTGACTATGGAGATCTGGCAAAAGAAAGATACGAAAAACAGGCCCTAAGGCAGAGAACACTCTTACTGCGGTGAAGGAAAGGAGAAATGACATCATAGAGAAACAAGAAATCACGCTGAAGCTTTATTCCCCGCTGACTGGGGATTTTTACAAAAACGACGTGGACGAATACGGATGGAACAACGGAGTGGCCGATTATCCCACACTTTTTTCCGGCGTCGATATGGCCTGCTATGTGGACAGTATTCAGAAAGCGGTAAAGCAGCGCAGCAGCGACGATGGCGGGAACTTAATGCTTTACTTTGACGAGGAACGAAATCCCAATGTCAAAGCAAAGACGCTCAGTGCCATTCCTTCGGTGGAAATCCGGGGTGATGAGCTTAAGGGCTGCACCACGGTTCGTCTGAAGGAACCTCTCACCGGACCGGAAATGCAGGATTTGCAGGATTATCTCAAGGGCCAGTTTTCCGATGGCTGGGGCGAAGGCTTCGAGCAGCAGGAAATCCAAACCGGCGACGGTGTGCTGTATGTACACTTTGCAGAAGAACGCTTTGATTTTGAAGTGGAACAGGTGCGAAGTACAGAAGTTTCCAAAGAACAGTCTGTTCCCAAGCGCCCGAAAATGAAGCTGGTAGGCATGGATAGAAATATTTTTGCCATTCTAGGCAGGGCATCCAGGCTGTTAAAGAGAAACGGTCAGGTGGAACAGGCCGAAGAAATGAGCAATCGTGTCTATCACTCCAGAGACTATTACAAGGCCCTCAATATTATCAGCGAATATGTGGAAACCGAGCTGTCAGAGAAAACGCCTGCAGAGCCAAAAGAGGAACGAGGGAATGTCAGATGACGCCTAAATATGAGATTACCAGGATTGCCCACCCGAAATTCCCGTGGATGCACCGCATCCGTGCCCTTCGGAATGTTCGAGAGGATGTCCGGGCCGGGGACCTTGGCGGCTTTGTCCAGTCGGAAAGGAATCTCAGCCAGGAAGGAACCTGCTGGATTGCCGACAATGCGATAGCCGCGGAAGAAGCCTGTGTGTCCGGTCACAGCCTCCTGAGCGATAACGCCTGGGCTTGTGGGCACGCCGCGATATTTGACAGGGCTATTGTAAGCGGAAACGCTGTATTGGACGGCGGCGTTTTTGTTGCGGCGGGCCGCATCCGCGATCATGCGTACATAGGCGGAAACGCTGAAATTTTTGCCAGCCGCGTTACTGGAGAGGCTCCGGTAATCAGCGAAAACGCGTCCGTTTATGGAGAAGTTAGGGGCAGGGTGGAAATCCATGGCAGGACAGTGATTTTGCCGGGAAGTAAAATCGATAACCCTACAACGGACATATTTCATATTTACCCAGAAAGGATAGTGGTAAAGAAACCGTTTGGGAAAAAGCTCTGTGTTTTATCCCCGCCCATGGCTGAAGAAGGACAGCAAAACAGAAAAGCCGGTTTCCTTCCCGCTGGGAAGAACGCTAAGGCTAAAAACAACAGAAATCCAGGAGGTGACCTGATTGACAGCGAATGGCCAGCATTCTCTGAAACTTGATATCAGCAAAGAGCTATTCTTTGAAAACTTTGACGATCCTGACATAAAAGAAAAGGTAAAGAAAATCACGATATCCATTGTGCAGGGAGATCAGCAAAATCAATATACCGGCTTTGGAATAGAAACATCAGAACTATCACCGGAAGAAATGAGCAAGGTAATTGGTCATTATACGGAGAACTACAGGGACCCGGAAATGCTGTTCCAGCTTTTAGGAAGGGAACTAAAAGAGAGATTCCGGGAACGGGAGGAAAGGCTTCCCGAAGCAAAGAAAAAGCGTTCCGGGCCGGAACGGTAAAGGAAAGGAGAAAGGCTTCTGAACGATACAAAAATACTGAATAACCCGGCAGAGGAATCCGGTTTATCTATGGAACACAGCGGCGGAGAAAAATGGTCGATTATTCACGGAGACACTCTGCAGGTGATCAAATCCTTTCAGCCTAAGACGTTTGACGCCCTCATTACCGACCCGCCCTACGCTTCCGGGGGCTGGAAGCCATCGGAGAAGAACCGGACCACAAGCCAGAAATACAGCAGCATGGACCCGGAAAACGCTCTGCCGGATTTCGACGGGGACAACCGGGATCAGAGAAGCTGGACGAGATGGATGGCCGAGTGGCTTTCCGACGCCAGGAAAGCCTGCAAGCAGGGGGCCCCTGTCTGCCTGTTCATTGACTGGAGACAGTACCCCAGCATTACCGACGCCCTGCAGTGGGCGGGCTGGATTTGGAGAGGCGTAGTGGTTTGGGATAAGCTGACCAGTCGCCCCCAGAAAGGACGGTTCCGGCAGCAGAGCGAATACATTGTGTGGGGTTCCAACGGTCCCATGCCCATCAGTCGTCCGGTGGGCTGCCTGCCGGGGGTCTACCGCTACGCAAACCCGCAGAACCGTATTCACGTCACGGAGAAGCCCCTGCCCTTAATGCGGGAGATTATTAAAATCTGTGTGCCGGGAGGAAGAATTCTCGATCCCTTCTGCGGCGCGGGAACCACAGTCCTCGCCTCTGTGATGGAAGGCTACGAGGCCGTAGGGATCGAGGTTACCGACGCATATTACAAACTAGGCGTTGACCGTGTCCGGTTTGCCCTGGAAGCCCAGGAGAAATCAGAGGAAACAGCCGGTCAATGAAAGCTGGGCATCCCTCTGGGCGCCCAACTGTATGATTGGGAAAAGGCTGGACGCCCACATGGACGTCCAACACCTGAATGAGAAAGGAGAAGTGAGCTGTGGAAAAAGCGTTCGCGTATATCTGCGCTTCGGAAGAAGCCGCGCCCCGCCTTTTAAAGCGTTACTGCCGGAAGGTTTATGAATTAGGATATATCCCCATATGTCCCAGACTCAGCGACGGGCAGTATCTTGCCTTGGAAAGTCCCGATGAAAAGAGGACGTTTTACAGCATCGCCCGGCAAAAGCTGGGACGGTGCCGGATGCTGGTGGTGTGCGGAAATGAAATCAGCACGGCGATGACCGCTGAGATTGGTCAGGCGGAAAAGAGAAACCTTATCTGCACTACCCTTGACGGCCTTGCCAAAATCAAGGGGCCGGAAGAATAAAGGCCGCCCTTGACGACGCCGTTTTTTACTGGTATAATATAAACAAAGAAACAAGGAAAATTTGTTACACATATTTCATTGTTTTTGTCATAAAATAGAAAGGAGAAGCTATATGGAAACAGCAGTGAAAGGCGGCAATCCTATGAATCGGAAAACCATTCGTATCTCAGAAAAAAGGCAGCTGACCATTCCACAGAAATTTTTTGAAGCGCTCGGCTTCTCTACGGAAGCAGAGTGTATCCTGCGGGGCAACGAGATTGTGCTGCGCCCGGTCAGGGAACAAGGAGGCGGTGAATTTGCCGAGCAGATCCTTGCGGATTTAATTGCCCAGGGGTTCAGCGGCGATCAGCTTCTGACAGAATTCAAGAAAATGCAGAAAAAGGTCCGCCCGGCCGTAGAAGCAATGCTAACCCAGGCGGAGCAGGCTGCCCGCGGAGAAAGTGAAAGCAGCTCCTATGAGGATGTTTTTGGCACGGAGGAAGAATGATGGCGCAGTTACGAATTCTTCCCCCAGCAGCGAAGTTCCTGAAAAAGCTGAAGGACAAACGGTTAAAAGCGCTTTATCAGGAGGCTATTGACAGAATACTGGAGGATCACACAGTAGGAGAAGCAAAAACCGGTGATTTGGCGGGTGTATTTGGCTATGACATTTACTACAACAAGACCAATTATGAACTCGCCTACACCGTAGAGTATGTCGAGGATAAAGTGATCGTGGTCATTATGGCCGGGACAAGAGAGAACTTCTACAATGAATTAAAGCGGTATATGAAATGAGCCGCAGCCAAGGAAAGACGATGCCCAAAAGGGTATCGTCTTTTTTCTTGTCCCAGACGGTACCTGGAAGCGCAAGCATAGCGTTTGGATATCCAAACGCATCTGGGGAGAACCCCAGCCCCCCCTTTTTCTACTGGAACATAAGCTGATTTCAAGAAATTTGAGGTGAAGCAAACTGAAGGAAAAACAATACGCCGCGTTTGCAACAAACGCCAAAACGCTGGACAGCCTGCGAAGGAAGAAAACAAGCTACGTTCCCGGCGTTTTTGAAGTGACAAAGGTTATTATCCTGAGCAGAGAAGATTTTGAGAAGCTTTCAGAGGACGTCTCCCCAGAATACCCTTTCCTTAAGGATAACCGGGAACACATGAGCGCTGATCCGGGCGGATTGTTCCGCTGCCTTATGGCGCGGGCCGAAGGAGAAAAGGAATGTCTGCTCATTGCCCAAGACGGAGACGCCCTGTATCTTGGTTATGGAAAGGACTGCCGTAAGGTGTATTTAAAAGGCGTACCGGAAGAATATATCATTTTAGAAGAACCGAAAGCTTATCAGGAGCACGCCGTATTTTACCACAGGCCCCGCAGCGTCGATGATATCAATGGGCAGAACCCCATGCGGCCTGCCCCGGAACAGGAAACCAGCTTCCAGGTGGAACAGGAAACCATCCTAACCGATGAACAGTACCGTTCCTTTCTGAAGAACGGATTCATGAACGACCAGCCCTTCCTGTTCGGCAGCAGGGATAAGATGTGGTTTGATCCAGGGAAACTCTGCTGGCACTGCGTGCTGGTCAGGGGAGAAAACAGCAAAGACGGAGTCCTGATAGAAACAGAAGGATACAACTACGCCCGGTACGCGGCGTTTATCCCGGACTGTGAAAAGCTTCGATTAAGGGATGTCCCCATCCATTATGAGTATCCAGCCAAAGCGCCTCAAAAACAGAAACGAAGGTATTGGGAGAACGTCAGATGATGGAAGGGAGTCCCTATGAGAAAGCGAAACCATGTGATTCCCCTGCACTTAAACGCGAAGGAACTTGGATACCTGGAAAAGCAGGTAAGACAAAGCGGCCTGCCCCGTGAGGAATTCCTGCGTTCCCTCATTATGGGAACGGAGCTGCGGGCGAGGCCCTGCACCCATCACGCGGATCTGCTCCGAAAGACAGCCGGACTCTGCAACAACGCCAACCAGCTTGCCAGAATCGCCAACACTTACGGGGAGGCTGATCAGCAGAGCATAGAGGAAATGATCCGCCTGGCCAGACAGATTTGGAAGGAGGTCAAAAACAATTGGTAACCGATCATACTGATTCGCGGGCGGCCAAGTTATGGTTCCCGCAAAAACATGGACGCGAATTGCGTCCAGACTCAGCCTGGTGGCTTATACCAGCGTAATCCCTGTTTACCGCCTGGACGTCAGCCTGGAATACACCCTCGACGAGAAAAAGGCTTCCCGCTCTCAACAGGAAGCTTCGCTGCGGGAGGCGGTAGATGAGGCGCTGAATCAGGATCAAACGGAAAGGGATTTGTTTCTGTCTGCTGTGGGCTGCACTGTGGAATCGGCCTTTGACGATATGTGCCTGATTAAAAAGATGTGGCATAAGGAAAAAGGCGTGCAGGGCTTCCACCTGGTCCAAAGCTTTGCTCCCGGAGAGGCCAGCCCCGAACTGGCACATCAGATCGGGCAGGAATTCGCCCAAAAGCTGTTAAACGGAAAATTCCAGGTTATCATCAGCACCCACCTGAATACCAAATGCCTGCACAATCACCTGGTCTGGAACTCGGTATCCCTTACGAATGGCAAGAAATACCGGAGCAATCAAAAATCATACATTACCCGAATACGCCGGATTTCCGATGAGCTGTGTCAAAAGTATCATCTTTCCATTATTGATACAGAGAAATCCCAACAGGCGGCTATGCCCTACGCCCAATGGCTGGCGGAAAAAAAGGGGCAGCCAACCTGGAAAACCGTAATTCAGCAAGATGTGGACGCGGCGGCCATATCAGCCTTGACCTGGAAACAATTTCTGTGGATTCTGGGACAACAGGGATATACCTTTCAGCTGAACCGCAAGTATTTCACGCTGCGTCCTCCGGGAAAGGAACGTCCCGTCCGGTTTAAAACCCTGGGCCCGGACTACACCCCGGAAGCGATCCAGCGCCGTATTCTGGAAACCCAGCCTCCCTTACCGGCTGGGAAAAGGACAGCCCCGGCCCGGCGCTTTACCCTCCGGGCCGGGAAGCTCCCTTCCCGCGGGATCACCGGCCTGCGGGCTTTGTACTTTTCCTATCTGTATCAGATGGGAGTGCTGAAGAAAAAGCCCCGGCGTCCAAACTATGTGCTGAGGGAGGATATCCGAAAGCTGGACCAGCGGATCGAGCAGATGGAATTCATTTTCAGGAATCAGATCCAGGACCGGGAACAGCTTGCCTCGATCCGGCAGGAAAAGGAAATGGAGATCGAAGCCCTGGTCAAAGAACGCCGGAAGTTTTACCGGTACAAGCCGGGGTCCCCTCAAATAGCGGTTTTTACAGACCGGCTTCGAGAACTCCGGCATACTGTAAAGCTGTGCCGGGAGATCGCCGCCCATTCTATTGAAATGGAACAGAGAATGCGGGCTGCCAGGCTGGAAGAACAGCGGCGGGAACAGCAAGAGCAGGAAAAAGAACAAGACAAACGCTCTCATCATTGGGAGCGATGAAGGGAGAGTGAATTGACTGAACTACGGAAACGATCCAGCGGATCAAATCGTCCGGTTCACCCTGGAGGGGACGGAGGTGGCCCTGAAGTTATCAGGACTGGCGGCGAAAAACTTTGCCATGTTTGTTTACGCCGTACTCAGCGATCAGAAGAAAACCCGTGGTAAAACCCGGATGGTACGAATGCTGAAGGAACAGCGCCCGTTTAAGTTTTTCAGGCTTCCGGCAGAATTCATGAAGGAATTTGCAAAGGAAGCGAAAGGCTATGGACTGCTGTATGTTCCCATTCGGAACAAGAAGAAGCCGGAGAGCATCGAAGTTGTGGTGTTTGCCGATGACGCCGCAAAAATCCAGCGCATTTATGACAACCTTGGCTTGGATTACGTCAAGGCTCAGGCTGGCGAAATGATGATCGGGCAGGAGGATGAACCGGTGGCTCCCACGGCGCCCACTCCCAGCCAAAGCCAAACCGTTCAGATGGAAAACGGCGCGGTGTCATTTGAGGTAGGCGGCTTTGAGGACGATTTCAGTATCGGCGGAGCCGCGGCCCAGGAGAACAGCGCTGAAAATTTTACCCCAGACCGGGAAAAGGAGCCGGAGCAGAAAAAGAATCCGTCCGGACTTTCCTCGCCCAGCAAAAACTCCTTGCCCGGCTCGGAAGACCCTGAACGAACCCCGGAACAGAAACCCTCTGTCAGAAAAGAGCTCCAGGAGATCAAACAGGAGCAGGCGGAGAAAAAAGCAGAAAAGGCCAAACAGCAGGAGCATCAGCCTCCCGCTGCCGGCCGTTCCCGAAAGAAGAAAAGAAAAAGAGCGAAAGGAAGGTAATGCTTTATCGATTTAAAAAAGCTGATTACGAATCAACAGCAGACTCAGCAGCCTGAACTGCAGGAGGGCGGAAGGCTGTCCAAGGAAGAATACGCGGCCATGAAAAAGGCCGAACGCGAAGAAATATGGGACCGGGTGAATGCCCAGGCGGAGGAGGTCTTCCGGGACGATGAGTCCATGAGGGGCTTTTTGAACTTCATGGCCCAATGCACTCCCCAGAGCACCCGAAACCTGCTGCTCCTTTACGAGCAGGACCCGTCCATTACCCAGCCGCGCACCTCAGACAGATGGAAAGAAGCAGGCCGGACCGTATACGGCAGCGCGGAAGGATATCTTTTCTTTGCCGATCAGGAATACCAAAGAAAAGATGGGACCAGAGGCAGCGGATACGTTATTACCAAGGCTTATGATATTTCCCAGACAAGAGGGCCGCGCTTGATCCCTCCCGCAAAGCATCTGCCGGAGGAAATCATCGCCGCCATGATCGAGCAGAGCCCTGTCCCCCTGGCAATCTCGGATCAGCTTCCCCAGGGGGTAGAAGCGCAGTATGTACCGAAACAGCGAACCATCTATGTGCGAAACGGGATGAACGAAACCGCTACCATCTGCGCCGTCGCCAGGGAGCAGGCCCACGCCGGATTCGATACGGCAGGCATGGGGTATTACCGGCAGGCGTATGCGGCCCAGGCATACTGCGCCGCCTATGTGACGGCGCAGAAATTCGGCCTCGATACTTCCGCTTTCCGGTTTGACACAGTATGCAGAAACTGTGCTGAAATGAGCGCGGAGGAAAAGCGCGGCTTTATTGGGGAAGTCAAGAGTGCGGCCTATACCGTCAGCCGGGATATCCAAAGGTGCTTCCAGGACTTGGACCAAATCATCCAGCCCGATGAATTTTCCATTGAAGCGAAGAAGCCCTCCAAATCGTCTAAGGCAAAGGATGGACAGACTCAGGAAACTCCGCGGTAAGCCGGAAGTTTTCAGTTTGTTTTCTTTTGTCCGGTAGCTTTCCGGCCCAGAGTGTGGTATGGTGAAGGTGGAAAAACAGCAGAGAAAGGGGGCGCTTCCATGGAGAAGCAAAGGCTGTTTAAAATGACAATGGTGGACCGGAATTTTTTAATGCAGGGGCTTCGCAGTTATGCGGTTTCTGTTCAAAGCAGGGGCGGGAATTCAGAGGCAGTGAACGCCCTGATCCGCAAGACGATGGCGGTAACAGGCGGGAAGCTTTTTCTGGACGAATCGGAGTATGAATGCGCCGTTCGCGGGATTAACAATCTGCGCGACGCCTACCTGTCGGCGGGCCGGAGCAGCGGCGGAATCGACCGGGCGCTTTTTAAGCTGATGAACAGCAAATACAAACGGGCGCCTGTCCGGTAAACAATTACGGCTGCCCCCGAAGCTTTTGGGATTTTTCCCTGGGCTTCGGGGGCTTTTTTTATTTCTTGCGAAAGGAAGGATCAGTAGGAAAAACACAATATACGTTATTTCATTATCTGGAGGGAAGGACTCCACAACGCTATTGCTCCGCCTGCTGGAAGAAGGACGGCCAGTGGACGTGATTTTGTTCAGCGATACCGGCCTGGAATTCCCGCAGATGTACGAACACTTGAATCAGCTGGAACAGTACACCGGCAGAACCATCACCCGGCTGAAGCCGCCCCACAGCTTTGAAACTTTTTTCTATGAGTATTCACTTAAGAGAAAGAATCCGGCGCTGGACGGCTTGCGGGGTCTAAGCTGGCCCGGCCCCAAGCAACGCTGGTGCACCGGGCGGCTGAAGCGCCAAGTCATAGCCGACTATATACGAAATCTGCGGCGAAACTACACGGTGGTTCATTATGTCGGCATCGCCGCCGATGAATCCCATCGCGTTCGGGAATTTCAGTACCCTCTTGTGGAATGGGGTATGACCGAAGCCGGCTGCCTGAAATACTGTAAGGAACACGGGTTTGACTGGGGCGGCCTTTACGATATTTTCAGCCGGGTGTCCTGCTGGTGCTGCCCATTACAGCCCCTCAGTGAATTGCGGAAGCTACGCATCCATTTCCCGGACTTGTGGCAAAAGCTTCTCTACATGGACAGCCATACCTGGAGGCAGTTCCGGGCTGACTACTCGGTACAGCAGCTGGAATGGCGGTTCCAATTTGAGCAGCAGCGCCAGAAAGACGGCCTATCCATCCGAAGCCGGGAATTTTACAATCTGCTGAAAGAACATCTCAAGCAGAAGGAAAGGGGAGATACTTTTTCGACGGGATAACGGTACGAAAAACTCCCTGGTGGGTTTGGCTGCTTCCCTTGCCTATTGTGTGGTGGCTGGCTTTATTGACAGCCGGAAGCTGGCGCGCCGGGACAAATCTTGTGAAACTGCTGTCCAGGCTTTCCGAAGCCATGAACAGCCCTTTTTCTCTGCACTGGACGGAATATTCCGTTCGATGCCTGCTTTTGTTCACCGCAGGATATGGAATCATCGCGCTGGCGGTTTCCTCCAGCCGGAAGAACCGCCGCAGAGGGGCCGAACACGGCTCGGCCCAATGGGGAGACGTATTTCAAACCGCCAAACGGTACCGGGACAAAAAGAACCCAAGGCAAAACCTTATCCTGACCCAGCATTTCCAGATGGGGCTGGATGGCCACAAGCACAAGCGCAATACCAATGTGCTGGTCATCGGAGGATCGGGCGCGGGAAAAAGCCGGTCCTATGCGATTCCCAACGCTTTAAACTGCGGGGAGTGCTCCATGGCAGTCTGCGATCCAAAAAGTGAAATCCTGCGGAAAACAGGAGCCACCTTGAAAGCCAATGGTTTTGAAGTGCGGGTATTCGATTTGTTAAATCCCGACGCCTCCTACTGTTACAATCCCCTGGCCTATGTCCGGGATGACAAGGACGTGCTGCGGCTGATTGAAACCCTCATCCAGAGCACTACCCCGCCCGGAGCCCAAACCTCCGACCCTTTTTGGACAAAATCGGAAACGGCGCTTCTGCAGGCCCTCGTGCTTTACCTCATGCACGAAGCTCCCAAGGAAGAACAGAACTTCGCTATGGTCATGGAAATGCTGGAAGCCGCGGAGGTGCGGGAGGAAGATGAGGAATACGAATCGCCTCTGGACATCCTGTTCGCCCGCCTGGAAATGCGGAACCCGGAAAGCATCGCCGTCAGGCAGTACCGTATTTTTAAGATGGGAGCCGGGAAAACCCTGAAATCCATCCTGATCAGCGTGGGCGTCCGCCTGTCTGCCTTTAATCTCCCCCAGATCGCACGGCTGACCTACACTGACGAGCTCCGCCTGGAGGAAATGGGAGAAAAGAAAGTTGCCCTGTTCTGCTGCATCCCGGATAGCGACAAATCACTTAACTATTTGGTGGGCATGATTTTCGGGCAGCTCATTCAGACCTTGTACTTCGTAGCCGACCGGAAATACAAAGGAAGGCTGCCGGTGCCGGTTCATCTGCTGATCGATGAAGCGCCGAATATCGCCCTGCCCACAGACAACTTTTTGCCCTGGCTTTCCACCATGCGGAGCCGGAATATTTTTTGCAGCTATATCGCTCAGAATATGGCCCAGATCAAGGCGCTGTTCAAGGAACAATGGGAGTCGCTGGTGGGCCTGTGCGACGAATTCCTCTATCTTGGGGGGAACGAGAAGGAAACTCATAAATACGTTTCCGAACTTATGGGCCGGGAAACGCTGGATACGAACACCTATGGCCGCAGCCGGGGACGAAGCGGAAGCTTCAGTATTAACGACCAGCAGACAGGCCGGGAACTTTTAACACCGGATGAAGTACGGCTGCTGGATAACCGCAAGGCGATTCTATTTGTCCGGGGAGAGCGTCCCATCATGGACGATAAATACGACCTGATGCGCCACCCCAATATCCGTCTGGCGGAAGATGGCGGCGCGCCGCCTTACGATTATACCCAGGCGAAGGACGCCGCGGACGATCTGGACTACTCCCCGGAGCAGTACAACGATTTCGAACTTCTGGACCCGGAGGATTTTCTAGATGAGAAGCCCCGAAAAAAATTACCACATTAATATGATTTGTTAGGAGGAATGCCATTGAGAAGAAGCCAGAATAAAGCATATCCCGAAAACCGGGAACCGTCAAATTCCCTGCGGCTTGGAAAAAGAGGAAAGAAGCAGTTTGCTTTTTACACGGCGGCTGTGCTGTGCGCCTGCTGCTTTTCCGCCCCGGTACTCGCTGCCAGCGATCCCCTTGGCGTAGTGAATAACCTTTCCAGCTTTATCTTTTCCCTGATCCGCGCCATCGGATTGATCCTGCTGGGCTGGGGCGTGGTGCAGGTGGGCCTCAGCTTCCAAAGCCACGATCCCAGTCAGAGGTCCCAGGGTTTCCTGACGCTGGCGGGCGGCTTGGTCGTCACGTTTGCCAAGGAAATTCTGGACCTAATCACAGGATAGCAAAACCGGGAGTAAGGAAGCCTGCAAATAAAAAGTCAAGCCCCAATCGGAACATGACGAAAGAAAATTTTGCAGGCGGTAGGTAGCAATAAAAGGGCACAACAAAAAGACCACCGCAAAACGCTGGTCTAATCTGCCGGAAGTATTCAGATTTCAGTTCAAGTGGTTCAAGCCAGTGGAATCCATATCCACAGGTGGAAAGTTGTCCAGCGTGGCGAGATAATCCCTGACCTTTGCGTAATAACGACGCAGGAACTTGTTGGCTCCCGCCGTCATGTAGACGTAATAGGGTTTCCCTTCGCTGCGTTTTCGGTCAAGAAATTGAAAGACCGGTTCATCAGCCGGGGCGGACTGGAGCAGGCACATCATAATACTGAACAGGGTTTTGCGCAGATATGGCGAGCCTCTTTTTGAGGATTTGTTACTTCTCACATTCTTTTCCCCGGACTGATTTGGCATGGGGTCTATTCCAGCAAAGGCAACGAGAGCCTGCTTGCGGTCAAAGCGGCGCACATCACCGATTTCCGCCATAAGCTGCGGGCCAAAGGATTCTCCAACGCCATACAGTCCCATAACCACAGGATATTCTGGCAGCATGGAGGCCAGACGGTTCATCTCGGCACGGTAGGTCTCGACAGAACGGGAGATGCTGGTGAGCTGGCTGGCTGCTTGCTGCACAAGCACCTTCGCCACTGGCCCCTTGGGAACCAGCGTAATAACAGATCTGGCGAGTTCATACACTTCCGCCGCATTACTCTGTTTGAAAAAGTAGCCGTGACGTTTACACCATTTGCGGTAACGCTCGGTAAAAGCATTCAGGCTGTTCTTGCGGACGCAGTCAGCGTGCCAGAAGGTGTAGACGAAATCCACCCATTTCTGCGTACCATCCTTGCGTACCGGACTGTCAAAGCATTTGCGAACCCCGGGGAATGACTGTTCCAGTAAAGCGATGAGGTTGTTGGAAGCTGCTGTTTTCTGTTTGGAGGCCAGTTGAAACTGGCGGTTTAGGGTTTTCAAATCATAGCGAATTGTATCCATAGGAGTATAATCCCGCAGTTCGCTCCAGTTGTCAAGGGCGTACCGGGCAATCTTCATGGCGTCGGCTTTGTCTGTCTTAACTCTGCGCAGAGAATTTCCGCCGTACTCCCTGATCAGCAGCGGATTGACCGTACTGACGTAAAATCCCGCCTCGTGAAGGATCTGCGCCACCGGTTCGTAGTATCGGCCAGTATGCTCCATGACGATCCGGGTCTCGCCCTCAATGGATTTCAGCTGCCGTATCAGGGACGCAAATCCCTCCGCACTGTGAACTATGTCAAAGGGCAGCCTTACAACCTCGCCAAAGGGACGGAGTACAGATACGGTGCTTTTTCTGCTGGAAACATCAATGCCTGCTGCGTTCATATGCAACACTCCTGTCAACAAGATTTGCAATGGATCAAAGCCATCTTTTCCCATTGCCGATTCCATCTGTTTGCTGACACGAACGCTCAGGCTCTACCTGCACAAATCGAACACTGCGAATGCGAAGGATGGCTGACTGACTTCCTTGCGGACGTGTAAGCCCTTGGAGGTGAAGGTCAGACCATTACCTTCCCATTCTAACAGTTTAGGCAACGAGATGTCCCATGCCTATGGCTGGTTGCCATAAATCAAGGGGCAAATATATAGTAACAGGAGGTGATCCGCCGCAAACTGGATTCTTGACAATTTAAATTACGCGTTGGATACCTGGAACGCAAAGCTGTCCGAAATCTGGGCGCTGCTGACCCAGGAGCCCGATACCTTTAAGGGCGGCGGGATCTGGAACGTTATGCTGGATATCAACGGTGCGCTGAAAGCCATCGGGTACGGCCTGCTGGTTCTATTTTTTGCTGTGGGAGTGGTCAAAACCTGTTCCGGCCTGGCTGAAATGAAAAGGCCGGAACTGGCGTTCAAGCTTCTGCTCCGCTTCGCTTTGGCAAAGGCGGCGGTAGGATACGGGCTCGATCTCATGCTGGCTCTGTTTTCCATCATACAGGGAATGGTTTCCACAGTGATTACCCAATCCGGCCTGTCCGGGGTAACCGGAACGGCGCTTCCCCAGGACATCGTGGACCGGATTAACCGGGTGGATTTTTTGAACAGCATTCCCCTGTGGATCGTCACTCTGTTGGGCGGTTTGTTCATTATTGTGCTTTCGTTTATCATGATTCTAACGGTTTATGCCCGGATGTTTAAAATCTACATTTTCACGGCGATTTCGCCGATCCCCCTTTCCTCCTTTGCGGGAGAAACCACCAGCAATATCGGAAAAAATTTTCTCCGGGCTTACGCTGGGGTCTGCCTGGAAGGGGTAATCATCGCCCTTGCCTGCGTCATTTTTACTGTCATGGCGTCCTCCCCGCCGCTGGTAAACCCCGGCGTGGCGGACGTCACGGCGGTATGGAGTTATATCATGGAAGTGATTTTCAATTTATTGGTTTTAGTAGGCGCGGTCAGAATGAGCGACCGAATCGTCAAGGAATTATTGGGATTGTAAAAAAGCGCTGGAATTATTCCAGCGCTTTTTATCAGTTGTCAGAGTAAAGGCTTTTTGGTTTGTGCATCCAAAACAGTACCGTTCTCATCTACTAAAAAGGAATCGACGGGAATCCCTAATTCTCTCGCGCGATTAATCTGCCACGCGACGTCCTCTTCCATGGTTCTCGCCATACGTCTCCTGCGGACAGCTTTTACCAGGGAAACAATCCAACTGATAAAGACCAATCCAATCAGCACATACAGCCCCAAAAGAACAAGCTGTTCATTTTTACTTGTCCAGTCTGTGAAAAATGTGCTGATAACCGCTGCAACCATGTAAAGCAGAGGAAGTGTCAGCCGCAGTTTTCCAGCTACCTTGAACAGCAGAGAGAGGATCAGGAGCAAAACGGAAGCCGAAATGGATACTGTATAAAATAAAGAACCTAGCGGCATGGGAAATTCCCCCTTTTTGTTTTCAGTATATCATGACCGGCTGAAAAAGAACAGCCAACAGAAAAATTTTTATTGATAGGAGTGATTAAAAATAGAAGTAAAGATACCAAAGGAAATCCGGGACTATCAGGAATCCATCTTTTTTGGATTGAATTTCCGGCAGCTATTTTGTTCCCTGCTGGCCGTAGGAACGGCAGTGGGGCTGTATTTTTGGCTGCGGCCGCTGATCGGAAGCGAGGAAGTAGGCTGGATATGCATTCTTGGAGCCTCGCCCTTTGCGGCCTGCGGCTTTTTCAAATATCATGGAATGACCGCCGAAAAATTCGCGTGGGCATGGTTTAAGTCGGAATTCCTGTATCCGAAAAAGCTGGTATTCAAATCCAACAGCCTTTACTATGAGGTCATGCGGGACGCCATCGCAAAAGGGGAAAAACCTCCCCGCAAATGGAAGAAAAATACTGAACCCCAGCCACCGGCTGGGAAAGAGAAAGAGATTGAGAAATGGAACTGAACCTATACCCCATCCGCCCGGAGGAAATTGTTTGCATGGGAGGACTAAGCAACCGTGGGCTTGACCAAAAGATCGGCTGCATCGGATCTCTGACAGCGAACCTTAATACCGGCACACCAGAATTTGAAAGCGCCTGGCGCAGCCGAACGTTCCGACTCAACACCCCGGAATTTACCGATGAATTCAATGAGATGATCGGTACCCTGCGCCAGGGAATTCTCAAAAGCCCGGCAGAACTGCGCGCCTGCTGTGCCGCCTGCCCGGACAGCATTTTGAAGGACAGTCCCAGCGCAGATACACGGCACGGGTTTCGCATCGATACCGGCAGATACTCATATATGCTTGTTTGTTCCTTTCTCTCTGCAGACTGCCGATTGTGGTTAAATGCTTTTTCATTTCTGGCTTTGGATCGGCATATGCGGGAAGCTAGAAGCGGTATTCCTATCCTTGATCAGCAAGGCCATGAACGGTTCCGTATGCCGGACGGCGGAAAACTCAGGGTTACCTCCCAAGACGGATTTTCTGGTTTTTGCACCGTCCGATATTTCGATAAGGAACGGGCAGTGCTGTTCGATGAACTCCATGAAAGTACCATTCTCCCAATCCGGGAGCTTCCAGAATGGGAAGCAGCGAACAAATTTCGCCTGCTGCCCCTGGACCCTCCTATGCGATCCAGCCGTGAGTCATACCGTAAGGGACAAGAAAGATAATGACCACACATTTTTAAAACTGGAGGACAGCTAATGAAAACCGATCTGAATATCCGCCCGATGACGCCCCAGGAAAAAATTTACGCCGAACTTCAAAGCAGCCAGATCTCCCAGCAGACAGGCTTCATCGGCGTCTTAGTTGGAAACTTTAATCAGCAGGATAAGAACCAGCCAATGAAGTGGAATATACTGCGAGAACCTCCGATAAGGGAAGCGTTTTGGTCGGAGGCGCAAAGCGTTCTAAAAGAACTGAGGAATACCATTTTCAAGGATAGAAATACTATGCAGGAATACTGCGCCAGCCACACAAGCTTTTTCAAAAGCCAATCTGCCGATGCTTATGGGCTTCGCGTGGATTCCGCGCGGTATTCCTATTTAATACTCTGCAGCCCGCAGTCAAAAGACCACTGCCTCTATCTCTATGCCTATTCTACTGAAGCGCTGGAACATCATATGAAAAAAGCTGAGAGGGGCATCAGCTTTATTACTCCTGATTACCAAGAGAAGTTCCGCGTTGCCGATGGAGAAAAGATACGGATTATTGGAGCCGATGGGAATTTCCGTGACCGGATCTGCCGGTATATTGACGACTATCACTTCGAAACAGAGGGGGGATTTGGCGGAACCCTATACCACATTTGTGAATTTGCCGAACTTTGCGAACAAACAGGAAGCCGGGTAATCCCTCTCGATGGAGAGCAGAAAGACGTCAGTCGGGAGCAGAAACCTCCCAAGACCAAAGGCTGGGAACGATAACAGCCAGTTACTTCACCCGGAAAGGAGAAATGCCTATTATTAAAACCCTATCAAGAGCACTCAAACAGGAAAAAGAACGGTTTACCATTCCCCGATCCGTTCAGGACGCGATTCCCATCTGCCGTGTTTGGCCGGATGGGATTTTTCAGTCTGGAAGTTTATACTCGAAATCCTTTTCCTTTACCGATATCAACTACAGCGTCGCCGGAAAAGAGGATAAAACGGCCATGTTTCTGGATTACTCGGAACTTTTGAACGCCTTGGATTCCGGCGCTTTCGCTAAAGTTACCATCAACAACAGAAGAATAGACAAGGCGGAATTTGAAAAAGACCTGCTGCTTCCAGAAAAGGGAGACGGGCTGGATCATTTTCGAAAAGAGTACAATGAAATGCTGCTCTCCAAGGTGACGGGTGTGAGCAGCAGTGTGGTGCAGGATCGGTACATTACCGTCAGCGTAGTGAAAAAGAACATTAACGAGGCCCGCACCTATTTTTCCCGCGTAGGCACCAGCATCATCACCCACCTTGCACAGCTTTCCTCAGTAGGCCGGGAACTGGAACTTCAAGATCGGCTGCGGATTTTCCGGGACTTTTTCAAAGGCGGGGAACCGGCGGCTTTTGACTTTAATCTCAAGGAAAACATGAGGCTGGGACACAGCTTCAAAGATTGGCTGTGCCCGGACAGTATGGAATTCCACAAGGATTGTTTCCGGTTAAACGGCCGCTGGGGCCGGGCGCTCTACCTGCAGGGTTACGCCAGCTACCTGAAGGACGCCATGATATCTGAGCTCTGCGATCTGGACCGGAGCCTCATGCTTTCTATTGACATTCTCCCGGTACCTACTGACGAGGCGGTTAGAGAGGTGCAGAATAAGCTGCTGGGGGTGGAAACAAACGCCGCCAATTGGCAGCGGAAGCAGAATGCCGCCAACAACTTCTCCGCTGTCCTGCCCTATGATATAGAGCAGCAGAGAAAAGAAACCAAGGAAATGATGGACGATCTGACGAACCGGGATCAGCGGATGATGTTCGGCCTGGTTACCATGGTCCATCTGGCGGATTCCAAAGAACAGCTGGACAGCGATACGGAAACACTGCTCTCGACAGCCCGGAAGAACCTGTGCCAGATGAGCGTTCTGCGCTGGCAGCAGAAGGATGGCCTGGATACGGCTCTCCCCTATGGTCTGCGGAGAATCCAGGCCCTGCGGACCTTGACCACCGAGAGCACCGCTGTGCTGATTCCTTTCCGGGCCCAGGAAATCCTCCAAAACGGCGGGATTTACTACGGACAGAACGCGGTCAGCAAAAATATGATTGTGGCTGACCGCCGAAAACTTCTCAACGGGAACAGCTTCCGCCTGGGAGTCAGCGGCTCGGGAAAATCCTTTTCCGCCAAGGAAGAAATCGTCAGCATCGTCCTGACTACCAATGACGATGTCCTGATTCTGGACCCGGAGTCTGAATTTGGATATTTAGTGGAAGCGCTGGGCGGCGAAGTGATCCGGGTATCGGCTTCCTCCGGCACCCACTTGAACGCCATGGATATGGACCGGGCCTATGGAGATGAACGGAATCCCCTGATTGAAAAGTCGGAATTTATCTTGTCCCTGTTTGAGCAGCTTGTAGGGGCGGGGAACGTATCCGCCAGAGAAAAATCCATTCTGGACCGCTGCACCGAAGAAGTGTACCGGGAATACACAGCCAACAGGTACACCGGGCAGCCGCCTACCCTGAAAGATTTATACCATTCCCTGTTAAATCAGCCGGAACCAGAGGCCAAGGGCCTTGCCTTATCGTCTGAACTTTTTATCACCGGGTCTTTAAACACCTTTGCCCATCAAACCAATGTAAATACCAAGGCCCGGATCATTTCCTATGACATCCGGGAATTAGGGGAACAGCTTATGCCCATCGGAATGCTGGTGACCCTGGACGCCATTTTCAACCGGGTGATCCAGAACTGGAGAAAGGGCAAGACCACATGGGTATTCGCCGATGAATTTTATCTGCTTTTCCGCTATCAGTACAGCGCTGATTTTTTCTACAAGCTGTGGAAGCGAATTCGAAAATATAACGGCCTGGTGACAGGATTAACCCAGAATGTGGACGAGCTGCTCCGCTCTGATACTGCCCGCCTTATGCTGGCAAACTCAGAATTTTTGATTCTGTTGAATCAGTCCGCCACGGACCGGGAGGAGCTGGCCGGGCTTTTGAATATTTCCGAAACCCAGCTGGGGTATATCACCAATGTGGCGGCGGGCTGCGGCCTGATCCGCTGCGCCGGAAACATCGTCCCCTTTGAAAACAGCTTCCCTCAGAATACCAAGCTGTACAAACTCATGACGACCAAACCGGACGAGGCTCTAAGAGGGTTGTAACCATAGATGAAACAATATTACAGCAGAGGGGAGGCCTTCGGCTCTCAATCTTAAAAAATTCCCCTTTGCACGAACAGTGCAAAGGGGAAACGCTCTATTTTTGAATGCGTTTTTGTAGATCTTCTACAGAAGGAAGCTGCTGCTCCAGTTCTTCCGGCAAAGTGCTGGTTACCTTATATTCGCTGACGCCGATAGGCTTACTCATGTCCTTTAACGAATATTCTGCCACCAAGTCGTTTTTGCTTTTACAAAGCAGCAGACCGATAGAAGGATTGTCTGCTTCTTTTTTCAGAATACCATCCACCGCCGAGAGATAAAAATTCAACTGCCCGGCATACTCCGGTTTGAATTCTCCAGTTTTCAATTCTATCACCACATAGCAGCGAAGATTCAAATTATAGAAAAGTAGATCGATGTAGAAATCATCGCCGCCTACGTTCAAGTGGTACTGATTCCCCAAAAAAGCAAAACCGGTGCCAAGCTCCAACAGAAGCTTGGTCACATCCTGTACCAGAGCCCGTTCTATATCCCGTTCCACCATATCCTCTTTAAAAGGGATAAAATCAAAAATATAGGGATCTTTCATGGTTTGTACTGCCAGTTCACTCTGTGGTGACGGAAGCCTGTTTTCGAAATTGGAAATTTTTTCTGCCAGCGCCTGGCGCTGATACAGGCCGCTTTCAATTTGGTGAACTAGCACATTACGGGACCACCCGTTTTTTGCAGTTTGAACCGCATACCAGAGATAAGCGTCAGTGTCTTTTACTTTATCCATTAAGGCAATATTGTGATACCAAGTGATTTGTGCAAGCGACGCTTGCACAAATTCCGCATCTGGAAACAATCGCGCAAACTTCGCCATATATTTCAGGTTTCGGACGGAATAGCCTGTAGTCTGAGGAAATTCCAGTTTAATGTCCTGCGCCAGATTTTCAATAAATTTATTGCCCCAGCTTTTATGCGCGTTGATCACGCAGCCAATGCTGTGGTACAGCATAATCAGTTCCGTATTTACATGAACAACAGCCCTATATTGGGCCGCTTTAATCTCCCGTTTCACCTGTTCAACAGTGGCAAGATATTCATTTGAATTTGTCAGCATAGCAGCTTGCTCCTTTATGGTTCCATGAGTTACATCAATAGTATAGCACAGGAGGTGCGTTTTTGAAAGAAATTAAGCTGAAGCCGGAAACCAGCAGACCCAAGGTGCTGGAAAGCGCGGCCAGAGCCCCCAAAACCGCTATGCGGGAAACGTGGCTGAAGTCTAAAGAAAAAACGGTCTCGGAATTAAAAGAAACTCCCTTTGCCGGACAAAATGAGGAATCCTCCAATACTCCGGCCAACAGCGCCGCGAATCAGACAGTCTCCGGTATGAAAACCGCAGCTCAAAAAGGCGCGGACCTTACCTATCGGGGCGGAAAGAAGCTGGCCCAGACCGCCTCCAGGAAGGTTCGGGAAAAACGTGAGGCTTCCCGTGTAATCAAGGAAGCGAAAGACGCTGCAGGCCAGACTGGAAAAGCAGTCAAAGATACGGTTTCTAAAACACGGATAAAGAATACAGCAGCCAAAACTATCAAAGGGAAACCCCAAAAGACAGTGAAAACCGCCGGACGTTCCATTAAGGGAGTAAAGCAAGGAGCAAAAAGCGTTAAGACCGCTCAACGGTCGGCAAAAGCGGCCCAGAAAACAGCCCAGGCTGCGGCAAGAACGGCTCAGAAAGCGGCGCAGGCGGCCAGGGCAGCAGCAAGAGCCGCGGCGGAAGGAGCGAAAGCCCTGGCCAAAGCAGCGGTAGTTGTTGTGAAAGCTACCATAGCGATAGTGAAAAGCCTGATTGCGGCTATAGCCGCGGGAGGCTGGGCCGCGGTGGTTGTCATTCTGGCAATTTGCCTGATTGCGGCGATCATTTACTCCTGCTATGGAATTTTTTTCTCCGGGGAAGATACCGGCACAGGAATCACCATGCAGGCGGCTGTTGCGGAAATCAATGAAGAATACTCGGAAAGGCTGGATCATCTGAAGGAAGAAAACGAGCATGAAGTATTCCGGCTTTCCGGTTCCAGAGCGCCCTGGAAGGATGTGCTTGCAGTTTACGCGGTCAAGGTAAATACCGATTCGGAGAATCCCCAGGTGGTGGCCAATTTAACGGAAGAAAAGAAAGAACTTCTGCGGGGCGTTTTTTGGGATATGAATACAATCTCCCATCAGATCGGCAGAGAAACGATAACGGAGATCGTTGTCCAGACCGATGAAAAGGGAAACGCGGTGGAGAAAGAGCAGACAGTGGAGAAAACAGTGCTGACGGTCAGCGTAACCCATAAGCCGGCGGAGGAAATGGCGGCGCGGTACTTTTTTAATCCCAGTCAAAAGGCCGCCCTTACCGAACTTCTGGCCCCGGAATTCGATACCCTGTGGACTGGAGTCCTTTCCGGCGTGATTTCCGATGGCGGCGATCTCGTAGCGGTGGCCCGTTCCCAGGTAGGAAACATCGGCGGAGAGCCCTATTGGAGCTGGTACGGGTTTGAATCCCATGTGGAATGGTGCGCCTGTTTCGTTTCCTGGTGCGCCGATCAGTGCGGCTATATTGATGCCGGACTGTTCCCTAAGTTTGCGGCCTGCACCTCCCAGGGGGTTCCCTGGTTTCAGGAACGGGGACAATGGCAGGACAATACCTACACGCCGAATCCCGGTGACCTTATCTTTTTTAATTGGGATCAGGACGAATGGATCGACCATGTGGGAATTGTGGAAAAGGTGGAAAACGGCAGGGTTTATACCATCGAAGGAAACTCCGGTGACGCCTGCGAGCAGAACAGCTATCCTGTGGGAGATTCCCAGATTTATGGTTATGGAATTTTAAATATCTGCTAGAAGGGAGATAGAAAAAGAGCAGGGATAAAACATTGGCTGTTTTATCCCTGCTCTTTATTTGCTAGGCTTTTCAGCACACAAAATATTCTTTTTCCTTATTGTCTAACTTATTCAGCAAGTCAATGATCTGATTGCCGGAAAAGAATTCATCGTCGATTTTTACGGTTTTATCAAAATCTTCCCAGGTAGATCGGATATCAGTAGTCCCCAGAAGATAATCAACATTTACATGATAGAATCTTGCAAGTTGAATCAACACACTCAGGGATGGCTCAAATAAATCCAACTCATAATTGGAGAGGGACTTAGGAAGAATATTCAGCTGGTGAGCAACCTCAGACTGATTTAAATCCAAGTCCTCACGCAAAGATTTAAGCCGTTCACCGAAAGTCAATATGCATCCCTCCTTATGGTTTAACATTAGCATAAAGAGAGACAAAAACACTTTTTAAGAAATAAAACTTCGAAATAATTATTGGAAATGAAATAAAAATACTTTAAAATGCTACTAGAAAAAATAAACGCCGCTTTAAGAAATGAGCGACGTCATTTTTAAACAAGTAGAAACACCGTTTTATTATGATTTACTTTTACTTGCCAGACTCTCTAAAATTGCAATTAGGTGCTCACGATCCTGAACGGTTAGCCGATTAAAATCTTCTACTAGCTTACCGCTGGATAGGGTTCTGTTTTGCAGCTTAATTTGTTCTGTATAGTCTTTCCAGCTGCTTTTTATATCCGTATTGCCAAGCAGATAGTCTATATTGACATTATAAAAATTTGCTAACTTTACAAGAACACTTAGGTCCGGTTGATTAATGTCCAATTCATAATTGGAGAGGGAAGCTTGCAGCACGTTGATCTCCTGAGCAACATCTATTTGTTTTAGGTCTCTATCTTCTCGGAGGCCCTTAAGTTTTTCACCAAGAGTCACAGCTTCCAACTCCTTTCCTAAGTATCGATATATTTTAGAATATCATATGGATTAACATTGAACGGAAACGTATAATAAATAATTGAAAAAATATTGAAATTAAATTTTTAATTATATATAATAAATGCACGCTTCTAAACTATATAAAAAAAAGAGTAGGTCTTGCCCTACTCTTTGTCCTTTATTGGTTGACAGCTAGTTTTTTTGTGTCAAAATTTCTAAGATATCAAAAATACGTTTTTGTTCAGATTTTGGTAACTCAGAGATTTTATCTAAGTATTCAGACGTTCGAATGGTATAACCAACATTTGTAACTCCGAATAAAATAACATCAGCCGAAACATCTAATTGATTAATAATTTTAATAAACGTCTCAAATTTAGGTAACTTGTACCCTCGTTCTATTAGACCAATATATGAGGTGCTTAGGCCCAATTTTTCTGCAAATTGTTCCTGTGTCCAACCTTTGCGTATTCGTGCATCACGGATATTTAACCCTATTGTCTTATAGTCCACATCATTTCTCCCGTACTAATAGTAATTTACCGACTATTAATAGTATAGGTTATATTATGGCAACGAAACAGTTACTAATAGTATGCGATAATGTCAAAATAAAAACATCGCAATGGTTATTTTTGATCATGGGTTTCCATTAACAATATAATTGCAGTTCTGCGCTCTATATCCATTGCGTTAAGTAACTCAATTATTTTACCTGCGGAAATAGTTCGATCTTGTAATTTGACCTCGCCTGTATAATCTTTCCAGCTTGTCTTTATTTCTGTATTTCCTAAGAGGTAATCAACATTAACATGATAAATATTTGCTAAATTAACTAGTGTAACAAAATCGGGGTCACGCTCATCACGTTCATAGTTTGACAAGGTATTAGAAGAAATATTTAATTCTGTTGCAACATCCTTTTGAAATAAGTCTAAATCTTCACGTAACTCCTTTAATTTTTCACCCAATGTCAATATCAAATCCCCCCTTATTCCTAAGATTAACATATGAAAAAAACAACACATCATTAGTTCTCGATTTGTGAATTTTTATATTGATAAATCCCAGAAAGTGTTATAAAATCATAAAAAATAGGCTGAGCATATTCTCAGCCATTACTACTTACTTATTATCCAAAATGTTCTCAATAACTTTTAAGCCTGTTTTGAATAAATCGTAAAGTTGTTTTACTTCAGTTAAACTAGCACTGTCTAACATTTCAAAAATCTCTTGTTGGTATTCTGGCTTCGGATCATTCAAATTATCGCGCAATAAGCGATCAACCGAAATATTTAAAACATTTGCGATTTCAACTAAAGCGGGCAAACTTATAGCATTATCAGCGCGTTCGACATGATTTATATGTGAAACAGACAGACCCGTCTTTTCAGCTAACTGCTCAAGGGTTAAGCCCTGTTTAGTTCTATTTTCTTTGATTTGTTTACCTATTTTATCATAAGAAAGACGATACATTATTTTACCATCCAAAATTATACTTTTACACATTAATCCTACTTTATATATTTTGTTTTTGAAATATCGTACAATAGATTATTATTCTAAAATAAAGAATTTTTATAACTTTATACGTGGAATGAAAGGTAGGTTAAAAGTGTCAGAAGAAAAATATGGAGTATTGGCAATACGCAGAAAGATTAGTGATACTCAATTCAATACAATGAATTCTCTCTTGGAAAATTGCTTAATAGAAGCTGAAGAAATGGGAATCGAAACCATGAAATTCATTTTCTCCTATTCTATGCGCATGACCGACAAAAGTAATTTTACATACAAACTCCTGCTGCAGTGTAAATCCCTTATTCATAAAAATGGCTTGTCACTGAAGTTAATCATGTGCGTCCCAGGGGATGACTATTTAACTGATCAGAACAAGGAGACTGCAGCGCAACAGGGGATCGGATACGAAGTTATTCCGCATTTGTATTTGCCGCGAAGAGAAGAAACGCTGCTCTCGAAGGCTTCGCTCCTGATTGGTACGTTTTCGCTGAAATCAATGGAAAGGTATCAACTAGTTAGATTTGCCCGAAAATATGGAATCCCTATACGCAATTTGCTGTTTGCGTTAGCTAAAGAACAAGAATTGGAATTGCAGCAGAGAGCAAAGTCAGAATATGAAGAATTGAAAGCACTGGTTGATACCTTAATCAGTAAGGATATCCCCGTACAGTCGGATCGGGAGATCCAAGAGAGCAAGACTTTACTACTAGCCAAGGTCAATCAAGTGCTGCAATCCATTTGTGATGTTACTGAATGTAAGGAATCTATTTCTTTTCTAATGAAAGAAAACGATGCCTTACCTTTAAATAACAAAAAAGGATGTGAAAAAGAACATACGTTTAAGAAAATCGCGGAAAAGATGGGGATTACAGAATCTGGTGCGCACTCCTTAATCATTTCTGCAAATAGGCGATTAAAAAAGCGGGACGCCTATCATCAGGACTTATTAAAAAATAATCAGCCAGTCGCCTTTCCCCTCACGCGTGGAGAATTAAAAATCATCGTGGAAGGATTACAGGGATTAGCTTTTGAACTTTCTAAAAAGCATAAATGCAGAAACGTAAAAACACATATGGAAGATAATTTGCCCTATGAAGCACAGATCGTGGAATCCTTAATAGAACGGGCAGATCAAGCTATCACGATACAGAACAAACCTCCTGTGGAAACATTATTAAAAGAAAAATTAAAAATCTTAAGGGAAAATGATAATTATTCTCAAGGACAAATAGCTGAATATTTGAATATTGATCGGTCGACATATGCGTATTATGAACTAGGCAGAACCAGACCGGCTATCCCGAACTTATTAAAATTAGCTAAACTATATAATGTTTCTTTTAGTTTTCTAATCGGAGTAGATGACGAATCAGAAGGGAATATCTCAAAGCAGGCGAGGGTTAAGAATACTATAAACATGAGAAAAGAGTAAAGAGCGAGGAGGAAATCGTTCCCTGGTAATTTGCCAGGGAACGATATTTTTTTGCAAAAAAATATCAGGGCCTATTAATTAATTTGATCTGCGACAAAATGCAACTTTTTTTGCTTGAAGAAATATTGTTTTTGTGCTAAAACAGTAAAAATCAAGTGAAAAGAGACGATAAAAATGAAAAGAAAGCGATTTCTTGTTGTCAGCCTAAGCCGCCTGGAGAAAGCGATGCTGCTTCCTCCAGGCGGCTTTTTTTATTATCTGCGAAAAACAGCATAATTTTAGATTTTATGTTAAATATTGGCGCATTGGTTCAGGTTTTGAGGAATTTTCGACTTGTTGCTTTATAGAAGGGGAAATTAACATTGCATATGCGTTTGACGTTTTCTTTTGAGTGAATAGCCATATAGCTGCCAGCTCTGGATAAAAGAGAACGGCGCAGCGCTATTGGGGGGAATTCTTCATGGTGAATTTCTGCCATGGCTAGTTAGAGTCCAGGACAGGATTTCCTGGACTTTGGGCCTATGCGGTCTAAAGACTAACTGCCGCGGACCTCCGGCAATCTGAATTAAAAAATTCAGATTGAACGGAGGAAATGAAGTGGCGTACAACAAAGCCAGAGCCGAGAAAGAATGGCTCAAATGGAAAGCAGCAGAAGAAGCGAATCTCAGAGAATTAGGGGTGGACGAGGATACCATCCAACGTCTGCACTATTACGATTGGGAAAGCTTTAAGGCGGAAAGGAACTATCGGAGGTGGAATGTACAGTCGGAAGAATACATAAGCCAGCAGATCACAGAGGATCAGCCGGAGATTACAACCACCGAACAGCTTTTAGATGAGATAGAAAGCCCGGAGCTTTATACACTGCTTTCCAAAGCGGACAAGCTTACCCTTAGAATTATCCTCATGAAGATCGATGGGTTCAGCAACAGGGAGACAGCGGCTTCTCTCGGAATGGAGGAATACGCTGTCAATATGCGAATCTACCGACTGCGAAAAAAATTTAAAAAATATTTTTAACCAGCGTTATATTTTGGTATTTCACAGTGGCTATAGGGTGAAAGGGAAAAATCCCTTCACTCGCAGCTTGAAAAGTGAATACCAGCCATGCGGGTACGTTCCCGTCCAGGCGAGCGACGCCGGGGAAAGCGCCAAGACGGAACCGGAGCGCAAGCTGCCGTTCTATGATAGGACGGCGGTCTGCGCTTTCGGTTCCAGAGCGATCCCTTTTGTCCGAAAAGAGGCAGGGTCCGCCTTTTCGCCACGACCCTGGACGGGGTATTATGATACGCACTATCGTCTGCCCACACGTCAGATGGGCTGGCCTACCTTGGGTTGTAATCAGCAAGACCCTTGGAAAACCAGTGAACGGCTTGTCAGCCGCAAGCCTGCCTGCATGGTTCCCAAATGCTGGGGGGCGAGCGGCAAATACAGCATGAAAAGGATCATTTAATTCAGATTTTTGCCGTTGGCAGCAAATCCATGCGGCGCGGGTGAAACCGCGCCGTATCAGTGTGCTGCCAGCGGACGGCGGGAAGAAGGTGCCGGAATGGACAAAACCCCACGGGAGCAGGCTCATGGGGAAGTTGAAAGAATTTTCAGAATCCTCATGCCACAAAACGGACTGGCGGTCAGAGAAGAACAGATCGCCCTCTGTCATACAATGCTGGACACCCTGCTCCAAAACAAAATTGCCTTGTGCGACGCAGGCGTTGGAATCGGAAAGACATATGCTTACCTTACCGCCTGCGTTTTGCTGAAAAGATTCTTCCCCTCTCCCCAGCCGGTGGTGGTTTCCACCTCCAGCGTGGCGCTGCAGAACGCAGTCATCGGAGAATATATCCCATTTCTATCCCGGATTTTTCTGGAGAACCGTATTATTCAGAAGCCCATACGGGCTATAGTCCGCAAGGGAAAGGAACGCTTTGTCTGCGACGTCAGGCTGAAATTCCGGCTGGAGGCAGTAGAGGGAAAGAGAAAAAATGAGGAACAGCGGAAAGCCCTGGTTTCCCTGCGGAACTATTACGACCTGGACGATGTGCCGGATCTCAGTCAGTTTGACAGGGAGCAGGTCTGCGTTCCCAAGGTTTGCGAGAAAACCTGTCCTTTGAGAAATGTCTGCCGATACCGCCAATACCTGAAGGAAGCCAGAAACGCGGAAATTTTCGTCCAAATTTGCAATCACAACTACCTGTTAGCCGACGCAGCCCACCGTTTGCAGGAACTGCGGCCCCTTCTCAATGATTACCAGGCTCTGGTGATAGACGAGGCCCATAAGCTGCCGGAGGCGGCCCGCCAGATGTACGAAAAAAGCCTGTCCGCAGAGGATTTGAAAGAACTCTGCAATCTGCTGGCAGATGAAAACTACAGATTACCGGCGCAGCAGCTTCGGGAAAGGTTCCAGATCCTCATGGGAGCCATGTGCCGGGGCGAGCTGCTGGAAGAAGCCCAGCGCACCCCCTTTATTTTAACGCCGGACCGAGAAGCTGCCATACGGGACTGCCTTACTCTCCTCCGCCAGCTACAAAGGAAGCTGGCGCCGCGGCTCCCGCGGTGGATCGCTTACCGGCTGGGAAGAACGGAAGAAACCCTGAACCTGTTTTTTACCGGGGATAAGCGGTACATTTTATACATTCAGTATGACAGAACTGGAATCCCCAGCCTCCACGCCGCCATCCGGGAAATCTCGGAGCTGTTAAGGCAGGCCGTGTGGCAGAGAAAAATCCCTGCCATTTTGACTTCCGGCACTCTCATGGCCGGAGACAGCTTTGAAAGAATCAAGCGGGTGCTGGGGCTGGACGGCTTGAAAGAACCAAAGGAATTTATTGCTCCGTCTCCTTTCCATTATGAAGAAAACTGCTTGTTGTATTTTCCCGATGACTCTCCCAAGCGATTGCTGGGAAGCGGCGAAGAAGCCGCATACTTAGCGGAGCATATCTGCCGGTTAGTGGAAGCAACTTGTGGCCACACATTGGTGCTTTTTACCTCTTATTCCCTCATGGGTGCTGTTTATAACCAAGTGAAAGATCGTATGTCCTTTCCGCTTATGGAGGTATGGCGGCATTCCCAGGACATCATCCACCAGTTCAAGCAGGCTTCCAACGCGGTGCTGTTCGCGGCGGGGTCCTGCTGGGAAGGTGTGGATTTTCCTGGGGATATGGTATCCTCCCTGATTATTACGCGCCTGCCTTTTCCGGTCCCCGACCCAATCAGCGAGGCGGAACGGGAGCAATACCCGTCGCTGAAAGATTACATCAAAGCCGTGGTGATCCCGGAAATGCAAATAAAGCTTCGGCAGGGATTTGGAAGGGCGGTCCGAACGGAAACAGACGCCTGTGTCGTGAGCATTCTGGACCGCCGGGCAACCCCGGATCAGCGGTATCACCAATCGGTGCTGGAAACCCTGCCTCCTGTTCCTATTACAAGAAAAATAGAAGATGTGGAGAGATTTATCCGGGCAAAGAAAGGCCCGGATTATTTTTTGCCAAGGGAGAGAGCGCGATGAACTATCCTATATGGTTATACAGTCGAAGCAGCGACAGAAATCCGGTCGTCCTGTTCCGGCAGATGGAAAGCCTCTGGGAAGAAGCTAAGAGGCAGGGATACCATGTTGCCGGAAATTCTCAGGACATGAGCACTGGCATAAATCCCCAGCGAATGGGCCTGCAGCAAATGCTGAAGGCTGTAAAAAGCGGATCTGTCCGGGCCGTTATGCTGCAGGACTTGTTTCGGTTAAGCCGTGACACTGCTGTTTTAGTTCAGATATTAGAATTTTTTCAAAGCCACAACATAATGCTGATCGTTCTGAACAGAGAGCCGTACATGGAAAGCTGAGAAAAGGGGTTCAAGCGTTATGAATTTTCAAGAGATCAAGAAGGACAGTGTGCTCCCGGAAATCCAGTATTATATCTCCTTTTGCCTATTAAAAAGGCTTTTTGAACAGGGGGAAATTACACTGGCGGCCTGCCAAAAAGCGAATACTGCCATCGCTGAAAAGTATGGGGTATTAAGCTATGATGTTAATTCAAAACCAGAAAGAAGATTATGATACTTCGTGATATTCCGAACAGTATGCTCAGAGCCCGAATCGCCGGAAGCATACACCGGAAAGGTAAGCGAGCCTCTGTTCCTTTTGCCGAAAGACGCGGGATTTTTGGGGCTCAATCTTAGTAGGTATCGTGATAGATAAGGAGAAACAGATGTGGTAGTGTTGTGTGTGACAAAAAAGATGTCCAACCGGGAAAGGAGAGAAAAGAATGCCGGAAGTAAGAGTCATACCGCCTGTCGCGGAACGGGCGCATAAGCTGCGGGTCGCGGCTTATGCCCGTGTGAGCAGCGACTCTGCCGACCAGTTAAACTCCTTTGCTTCCCAGGTGGAATATTACACCAATTACATTCAATCAAAGGACGAATGGGAATTCGCCGGGCTATACGCCGATGAGGCAGTAACAGGCACCAGTGCCGAAAAGCGCAGCGACTTCCAGCGCCTTATTCAAGACTGCCGGGCAGGAAAAATAGACCGCATTCTCGTCAAATCCATTTCCCGGTTTGCCCGGAATACACTGGACTGCATTCAAACGGTGAGAGAACTAAAGATGCTGGGCGTGGCGATAGAATTTGAAAAAGAACACATTGACACCAGCAAAATGGGCAGTGAGCTGATCCTTAGTATGTTAAGCGCAGCCGCCCAGGAGGAATCTCTTTCTATCTCGAAAAACTTAAAATGGAGCTATCAAAAGCGGCTGAATTCCAGTAGTTTTATCACCTGCAGCGCTCCGCTTGGGTACTTTTTAAAGGATAACCAATTAATACCCGATCCAGAGGAAGTACCCATTGTACAGTATATTTTTAATAGTTACCTGGAAGGCAAAAGTATGGATGAGATTGCAAATGATCTCAATATGCGAGAAGTACACGTTAAGATAAGACATACGGTATGGAGGCGAACTGCCATTAGATACATTTTGACCAATGAAAAGTATATTGGCGATTCATTAGTTCAAAAATTCTATACGCCAGAGACTCTCCCATTGGCGAGAGTAAAAAATGATGGCCAGCTAACGCAATACTATATTAAAAATTCTCATCCAGCGATTATTGACAGAGAAAAATTCGAGCAGGTGCAGCGGCTCATAAATCAGAGAAAGGATCAACATACCGCCAAGACAGAAATTCAAAAGTTTCCGCTCAGTGGAATTTTAAAATGCGGCTTTTGCAATTCAACTTTTCATCGCCACAAAGAGAAAGGTGAAAACCGTTGGTATTGTTATTATCATAGGCAAGATAAAAATCTGTGCCCCGTGAAAGCCGTTTCGCAGAAAGATATTTATACAAAATTTTTAGTGTTGTATAATAAGCTGATAAACAACCCGGAGATTTTAAGAGATATGCTTTCCGATCTTCATGCTTTACAGGATAAAGTGTATTTTTCAAATCCGGATAACTTGGAATTGAATAGGCAGATAGGCGAACTAGTCAGGCAGAATCATTCACTCGCAAGGTTACAAACCAAAGGGTGCATTGATTCTGCCCTTTATATTGAAAAATGCAATTTAAATAATCAAAAGATCGAAGCACTGAGGAAAGAACTGAAGCAGGATCAGGCGTCTGACCGTATCCGCCAACTGATCGGCAAAACCGAACTGATACTAGAGCTCTTAAAAGATAAGAAACCCATGCTGGAATTTGAAGAAAGCATATTGAAAGCCATGGTTCAAACGATTGTGGTATTTCCCAATACAATCTGTTTCCACCTGGTCAATGGGTTAAAGCTGGAAGAAAAAAGGTGAAGTTTGTGAAGAAGATACGCTATTACCCTTTTGGATACCGCATATCGAATGGAGAAATAGAGACGATTCCAGAGGAAGCACGTCTGGTTAAGCAACTGTTTAACGACTATTTGATAGGAGATTCCTTGCAGCGTTTAGCGAAGGTTGCGGAAAAAACAGGCTTGAAGTTCCGGGAAAACGCAAACGGCTGGAATAAAAATATGATTGCTAGGATTCTGGACGATGAACGTTATTGGAACGGAGAACCCTTCCCTCCCATTATCAGCCGGGAACTTGCCATAAAGGTTATTCACCTAAGAAGAAGCAAAGCGATGCCGGAATCACCGGTCCGTTTCCTGCAGAAGAAAACAGCCTGCCCGCAGTGCGGAAATCACATCAGCCGAAACAGCAAAGATTTTCCCCGGATTTTTTGGGAGTGTAAAAAGTGCGGGACACGTTTTGGGCCTTTCTCAGATATAGATATTCTAAAAGCAGTTTCCCACAAATTTCTGAACCTGTGCCGGAATCCCGGACTGGCAGAAGAAATAGAGGGGATTGACAATAAATTGTCCCTGAAAGTTACCCGCTTAACCCATGAAATCAACCAGACGTTAAATCAAAGACAGGTGGAACCGGAAAAGACCCTGTCCCTCATACTGGAATGCGTCGCCGAAAAATACCGGGTATGCCAGATGGGGAGATTGGATCACAGAACCGGGAATATTCAAGAGAAGTTAAAAGGACATTCGGAAGATAGAGAAATGGACCGGCAGCTTTTTAATCAAATCATTGAAAAAGTAATTCTAGAGCCGAAAGGTTCTGTAAAGCTTCAATTAATAAATGAAAAGATCATTTAAGAAAAGGAGAGAGCACCAGTGCCGGATAGGGAAATCATAAAAATACCGGCAAACCGCACACTGGCCGACCTGCGAAGAAAAAAACGAAAGCTTCAGGTTGCCGCCTACTGCCGGGTCAGCACAGAGGAAGAAGAACAGCAAAGCAGCTTCGAAATCCAGGTGGCCTATTATACAAATCTGATAACCAACCATGAAGGCTGGGAATTAGCGGGTATTTTTGCAGACGAAGGAATCTCCGGGGTGCGGACCAATAAGCGGGAACAATTTAAGGAAATGATTGCTCTCTGCCGAAAGAAAAAGATCGACCTGATTTTAACCAAATCGGTTTCCCGGTTCGCCCGTAACACACTGGATTGTATCCATCATGTGAGGCTTTTGAAAAGCTGGGGAATTCCCGTGATTTTTGAAAAAGAGGGAATAGACACCTCTGATATGAACAGCGAGATGATTCTGACCTGCCTGAGTGCCTTTGCCCAGGCGGAAAGCGAATCTATCAGCGGCAATGTTACCAAAGGTATTCGAATGGGTTACGAAAACGGGCGGTTTAGTTTCCGATACACAAACTGCCTGGGGTACCGAAAAGGAGAGGATGGAAAGCCTGAAATTCACCCGGAAGAAGCCAAGACCATCCGAATGATTTTTGAGAACTTTCTCAATGGGGACAGTATAGACGATATTAAGCAATGCCTTGAAAACAAAGGCATTCTGACGCCAACCGGTCATACGGAATGGAATAAGCAGACTATTGTACGAATCCTGAAAAATGAGAAATACATGGGAGACGTACTGCTGCAGAAAACCTATACCACAAACCTGTTCGAAGGAAAACATAAGAAAAACAATGGAGAAGTTACCCAATACTATATCAAGAATCACCATCCGGCTATTGTCTCAAGGGAAATGTTCCAGTTAGCGCAGGAAGAACTGGCCAGGCGAAACAGCAAGAAACCGGCTGCACAGAAAAAGGTCAAGACGAACCGCGGACGGTTCACCAGCAAATACCCCCTATCGGAAAGACTGGTTTGCGGAAACTGCGGCTGTTATTACCGGAGAGTCACCTGGGATATTCATGGAAGGAAACAGGTGGTCTGGCGGTGTATTAATCGGGTAGAATTTGGAAAACGATACTGCGGAGATTCCCCGAGTATCGCGGAAGAAGCTCTGCATCAAGCGATATTGGAAGCGATCCGATCCTTGGTTCAGAACCATCAGAAAGATATGGAAGCCAATCTGGAAAACGCTCTGCTGGATAGTTTCTCAGAGAATTTGGATGAACTTCCCCCGGAAGCAGTCAAAAACAAGCTGAAAAAATTGGAACAGGAATTTGACCAATTGCTGGTTATGGCCGGAGAAGGAAATGAGATTGCGGAACGAAAGTTAGAGCAGATCGGAAAGGAAATGCGGAAACTGAAAGAAAAGAGTAAGAAATTGGAAGATTCAGAAGAAAGGCGAAACGCTGTCGAAGAAAAGCATAGGAAGATTCGGGAACTGATCTCCTCAGAAAATCTAAGCTTAGAAGAATACTCCGAAGCCTTAGTATATAGAATTATTGAAAGAATTACGGTTCTGTCCAAAGAGCAAATACAAATCCGTTTTGCAGGCGGATATGAAATGACACAGTCACTGCAATAAAGAGCAGGTACAGAGAAATGCTGGCAGATTTTGTCCTGCCATTGTTTCTCTGCACCTGCTCTTGGGGAACAACAACTAACGTCAATGTGTCACGCACTCCAAAGGGGATTTATCATATCTGAGCCCCTTGAATACGGGCTGCCGCAGGGAGCCGGAATCTGTTTTCATCATATACCTCACAACGCAAACCAGATCAGGAGAGAGCCAAACGGCGTTCTCATTTCCGTGGCCTTTCGGTACTGGCATGGGAGGAGAATTTATGGTTTTATGATTTTGTATGATCCGGAAATCATCTCCGGATACGCCCAACGTGACATGGCCTATATAGACCAATTCGCTGCCGCGGTACTGGCCCAAGACAATGCTTGATATAATATCCGATTTTCTGATATATCCGCAGACCACAAAATCATCATCCTGGAGGAATTTAATCTTAACCCAGTCCTTGGTTCTGGTAGCCGGCCGGTATTTGCTGTTCTTCCGTTTTGCAACGATTCCCTCCAGGTTGTTTTGCTCCGCCAGACGATAGAAGGCGGAGCCTTTTTCTTCAATAAACCTGGACACCGCCAGGTATTGGTTTTCTCTGACAGTTTTCCCTAAAAGCTTTTTGCGTTTTGCCAAAGGCTCGTCCATGACTGGTTTCCCGTCTAAATATAGAATATCGAAAGCGGTAAAACAGGCCGGAGAACTGGAGGCTGCCAGCCGTATTTTGAATTGATTTGACAGCAGGCTTCTGCGCTGAACCTCGAAAAAATTCGGCTTTCCATCTTTAATGACAGCCAATTCTCCATCTAAAATACAATTCTTTTTTACTTGCCTGTGAAGCTGTGACAATTCGGGGAACTTCGGAAGCAGTCTCATGTTTCTTTTGTTTCTTAGCTCAGTGCCATCCTTACTTAAATAGGCCAGACAGCGTTCGCCATCCAATTTTAGTTCAAAGAGATAGTCAGGATCATCAAAGGGCCCGGAATCGGCGCCGATCAGCATAGGCTTTAAGTTTTTGTTTTCCCAAATATCCATTA
>ENA-OQLI01000462-OQLI01000462.1-human-gut-metagenome-genome-assembly--contig:-NODE-462-length-49477-cov-7.080628_pt1 | contig 49477 bp, 46 predicted proteins | sample MGYA00242805_ERZ504812 | MGnify/ENA primary metagenome ERZ504812 (study PRJEB26092, sample SAMD00036430) | human gut metagenome | host: Homo sapiens | study: EMG produced TPA metagenomics assembly of... | reverse complement strand
AACAGAGAGGTATAAGAAAAGCAAATACGAGTAAGATTTTTATACTCCTGATATCTGCTTTTTTCTGTTTATATACCTTCCTCTCCATTTTCTCTATCCTCCACAATTTTGTTTACGGCATCGATCAAGATCCGAACATCAAGATGCTTGTAGACACGTTCTGTAAGAGTCATTGCTCCGGAATGTCCGACAATCTTCCAGATGGACATTTTCTTTCTTAAGATCCAGAAATTCGCTGATACGGCAGCCTTTGTAAAGAAGCATCAGAACAATCTGATAATAGGGATCCTCCTGCATAGTCCATACACGTTCAACTTCTTCTTTGCTGAATTTGTTGCGGTCAAGTTTGTTTGGATTACGATCCTTATATTTTGCATCATCGACATACGTAGAATAATCTTTGTTGCAGATGTCATTCTTCAATGCAAATTCAGATACACACTGTTCCATATGCATGTCTGAAAAGCAAATCATCACTCCGGGCAGCACACGATAAATTGTCATCACTCCTTCTCCTGTCATATCATTCAGCATAAGGATCGAACAATTCTCATTCTGAATCACAGGCTTCACATTACTTCCAAGACTTGCAATTTCATTTACATTCAAATTTCTTCTCCTTCCTTTCACATAATGGTATTTCTTTGTGTTAGTTTTATCTAACCTTTTTCTATTATCTTAACATGAGAATCGAGCATTATCCAGACCTGAACGGACGGCAATAATCCATTTGGACAAAAAATAAAGTTCCAGACTTATTATCTGAAACTTTATAATGAATCATCATCATTGCATTACTTCACGCAATAGAAATATATCATGGAACCGTCAACATGGATATCCATTTCTTTATATAGTTTTTGAAGGATATCTCTCAGCTCTTTCTCCGTCTGAAACGGTGGAGAAAACCACCCTTTCTTTGCAAGAATATTTTTTACCAGCCAATCTGTCCGTTTCGATTTTCCCCTGATATAAAAACAGGCAATGAAATTGCCGCCTGGTTTCAAAACACGCCATATTTCATGAAATGCTTTTTGCTTGTCAGGAAATGCATGAAAACCATTCATACTGACAACGGTATCAACAGATTCATTCTCCATTTGCAGATTCCCCACATCACCCTGAATACATTTGATATGTGCATGACTACCAAGTCTTTTTCTGGCTTGGTCAAGCATATCTATGCTGTAATCAAGGCAAGTAATATGTGCATTTTTCAAGGAACTCCATTTGTTTTCCGTAAATACAGCAGTTCCAACCGGAACATCAAGAAGATTTCCTGAAAAGTCATCAGGAACATATGCTAAAACTTTTCGTGCTATATCATTATCATCAGTGCCACTCCAAAATAACTTAATATACAGTTTACTGAAAATATTTCTTTGAGTAAGAACATCGTCATATATATTTTTTGATGTTTCATAAGCATTTTGTATTTTGTCTGCCATATTACCCTCCAAATTTAATTTTAATTCTAAAAGTTCAAAACTATCGTTCTCTGATCTTCCTGATATTACGATTCATGAGGTGTCTTCCAATATGTCTATAAGCAAATGCTTTAAAAGCTGAAATTTCTTGATGATGTTCCTTCAATAGTTCATCTGGACAATCATAAACACCAAAATCCTGATTAATTCCCTCGCTCTGAATATAAGTATTGTTCCTATCAAATTCAATACTGAGATTTCTGAAATCCTTGACTGCTACTCCATAACCACAAAATGCACCTCTACATTCCGGATTTCGTTCCTGTAACTTCTTTATATAGGTTTTATCCAAAATGAAAGCTTCCAGTTCGTACCACTGATTTTCAAAATTAATTTCTACCCAGCTATGGAAAATATTTTTTGGAGCATTACGGTAAACAAACCCGGTCATAGCTCCTTTCTGCAGTCCTTTATCAATCGTAAAACCATGTACTCTGCATGGAATATTGCAGGCACGTAAAAGTGCCATAAATAAAGTTCCTTTTGTATTACATTGTCCATAACCATCTGCAAGTACTTTTGAAGCTGAAATTCCGTCATCAATATTATATCCAAATAAAACATCATCTCTTACATAGTTGTAGATTGCCTTAATCCTTTCAAATTCACCCATTTCCTTCCATTTCATATTTTGAATAAGTTTTTGAATTGCCGGATTAGAAAAATCAACCATTCGTGTTTCCCTAAGATACTTATCTTTCATTTCCTATCGCCTTTCCCATAGGTTTTCTCACAACACAATGCATTCGCATACCTTTACGAATTTCAAATTTTTCTACTTTTAATCCTGCTTTTTTGCAAGCTGATGTACCATATAATTCAATGCTTGAAAAAGAATCTGATGATTTTAATTCTCCATTCTTATCAAGTCTGGACTTAAGAATGGAACCATAATCCTGCGTGTCACCTTTCCAATCTGTGCAAACTGTCCGCCATCAAAAAATATATGCTTAACCGGTATTTTGGCATTCGTCACAAATGCCATGGCAAGATCTGCACCGATAGAAGATGCCACTACAAGTTCTATCTCTTTGATTTCTTGTTTCTCCAGAAATCGTACCACTTGCTGTACCTCATCTCTTTTGCTGCAGTACCTCTGTCCGGAGCAATACACTGTTGAGGTTGGCATAATACAATAGAATTTTCCCGCCAATTTGTCAGCAACCGGCATGCTGCTTTCCCCAGTCACTCCCATTGCATGAAAGAAAAGAACAACTGGTTCTGATTTGTTTCCTGTTGTTTTAAAAACCATATTTCCACCTTCTGTACATTTTTTATTTTTTATCCGTCTCTTTTTCTACTCTTCCATTCTGCAACAGCATTTCTCACCCGCTGATCGATATCCAGACGCGTACTACGGCATTCTTTCGGATGTTTTCTTGCTGCCTGAAATGCCAGTTTCATGAAAACTCCAGAACCAACTGGCAACATCGTCTTTAACATACTCTCTGGAAAAACGAAATGGGTTCCATGCTCATAAATAACATACTCCAACCTGCATGTGTGTGGATGTTCTTTCATACGCTGCTTCATACGGCGGATATATTTTGCTGTATCCCATAACACATCATCTTCAGCACCAATCAGCAATAATATTCCATTGATTTTTTCAATCTTGATCATCTCGTCTTCTGTGATTGTGTGAGCCTTTTCCGAATCATCAAACAGTTTTCTCGAATTAATCATATCACCTGTTCGCTTTGTTTCTTTCTCAATCACATGCCAGTAATCCGGATGTTTGTAACAAAATGGCATATACGGAAGCGGTTCTCCTTTGTAAGAAAAAAGAGATTCTCCCTCAATCGGCCATTCTTTACATCCATCTTTTTTGCCCTGCATAAATCCCTGCCAGATAAAGTCACTCGGTGTCAGACCAATCGTCAATGTAATATCTTCAAAATAAGAAGCTGCAGTTAAAGCAAGTGTTCCTGTAGTAGATGCCCCGACAATTCCTATCTTCTGATTACCATGTGCTTTTAACCAATCAATTGCTTTTTCTATACGCTCCAGCGGATAATTATGATGTCCATAATCCTTTTTTCCAGGTGACATTGTCATCACATTCACACCGAGTTTATGTAACCATTTCACAGATGTACGCGCTAGATAATCCTCTGAATCATCTCCGATCATGGCAATCATTGCACAGTCTGAATCTGATTTACATTTCCAGTATGCACCATAAAATCCATCTGTTCCCACATCAAACTGTCTTTTCTTCATCTGTATCATCTCCTGCTCGTATAATATCATCCATGTTTTTCCATAACTATTATTTTGTTCGAGATATTTCGAACAGTTGGAATTTTACCTATCACATGATAAATCGGCATAAGTTCTTTCATCCCTTCGACCAGACTGACTTCCTGCTGAACAGAAAATTCCGATATGATTCTTTGCAGCTCTTTTCCATTCTTAACTCCCCATGTGAATTTTGCATTGCTTCCCTCTATGGATTTTTCTTTCACATGTTTTACAACAAAAGGTGACATGGTTTCGACCATTACGGTTACTTCCTGAAATGATTTTTCAATAATAGAAAACATTTTTTTGATGTCCTTCTCATACAAATACATAGTAAGTCCTTCGATTATCACCAAAACATTTTCTCCGTGATAATCGATATCATCCACGTAGGAATCATCCATTGCAGACTTTGTAATCTGATACACCGGACCTGTTTCTGTAAGAAACTGTTTCCTTATCTTCATCGCTTCCGGCAGATCCACATTATACCAACGCAGATATTTTCCTTCCATTCGATAACATCTGGTATCCAGTCCACATGCAATATTTACAACAACTGTATTTGCATGCTTCTCCAAATATTGCTCAACCATCCGGTCTAATACAATTGTTCTCGCAATCACACCATAAGTCATGGCGTTATCTTTATCTGCCTTGGAAAAGTCATAATCAAGCTTTTTCACAAGTTCTACTGCAATTTCGTCATTTATTTTGGCATTTTTCTTTCTTGTTTCTTTTGCTCTTGCATACAAAGTCTGTACCATTGTTTCCGGCACACCTGTCCTCCCTGGTCAATACCGAACATATTTAAAAATCCAGCAACCAGTTCTTTCTTTGATTTATCTGCTTCATTTATTTTCTTTTGCATAAATTTAGGTAATTTACCTGTGTGAACCATTCTATACATAATCGGCACAACTATCGATGACTGGATTCTTGCCATAAATGAACCCGCTTCGTCCATATCACTACTCCCAATGATGCCATGATCTATATGAATTCTTTTCCGCTGAATCAAAAGGGATACAAAACTTCCTCCAAGGGAACACCCATATGCTGCTTTAATTCTGCCACCATACTTTTTCCTGATTTCCTGCTCAATTTTTTCACATTCATCTTCCATTGAACAAAATTCTGTTTTCTCATTTGGATCAAATCCATCATAAGAAACTGCTACCGTATAAAAATAAGAATGTAACCCATCCAGTATATGGTTAAAGCTGCTATACAGGCAACAGGTACCCGGAAATAAAAAAATCACTGGTTTACGATTGTCTCCACTTTCATAAAATTTCATAGCTGGTCTCCTTTAGGCTTTTCTCACAACACAATGCATTCGCATACCTTTACGAATTTCAAATTTTTCTACTTTTAATCCTGCTTTTTTGCAACATTTTATGACCACATCTCTTGTTGGCACTTGGACATCTCCATGTCCGCATATATTTGCCAACGGCATTTCCAATGTATTCATTAGCCATACCAATACTTTGTTGTCACTGTTCACATCTCTAAGAACCAACCTTCCATTTGGGCGAAGACATCTCTTCACACTGTCAAAAAATGCCTGTGGATCCGGATAATCTTTCTTGAACATTTCGTAAATACCAGCATGGCTACTTTCATATCTTCCTGCTGCTTTTGTAAATTCTTTAATTGACATTTTTTATATTCTTCATTTTTCATGCTTTTTTCTCCAATCACTGTACCTTTTCGCCTTGCATCCGCATTTCTTCATTCTTTTCATATAAGCATAAAACTGCTTATGCAATTCCCTCATTTCATCTGGTGCCTTCATAGCATGTTGATGCATAAATTTATCTCCAAAACTGCTTTCAAATGTAACTGCCAGCATAATCGCTAAGAATCATTTCTCGCCTCTTACCCTAATGCCACATCTAGGATCATCATCAAACTAAATCCAAGTGCAAAGAAAAGCGTACCAATATTCGAGTGCTGTCCCTGCGACATTTCCGGAATTAGTTCTTCAACCACAACATATAACATGGCTCCTGCTGCAAAGCTCAGTAAATATGGTAATGCCGGGATTACCAGCTGTGCAGCAAGAATCGTCAGTACTGCTCCAATCGGTTCAACCACTCCTGAAAGTACACCTCCGAGAAATGCCTTTCCCTTGCTTTCGCCCTCTGCCCTAAGCGGCATGGATATAATCGCTCCTTCCGGAAAATTCTGAATGGCAATTCCAAGTGATAAAACGAGTGCACTTGTTGCTGTAATCTGTGCATTTTCAGCAAGAAATCCTGCATACATTACACCGACTGCCATACCTTCAGGGATGTTGTGTAGTGTAACAGCCAACACCATCATTGTTGTACGGCCAAGCTTGCTTTTCGGTCCCTCTGCCTGATCACTTCCAACATGAAGATGTGGAATCAAATGATCGAGCGCTAGTAAAAACAAAATACCAATCCAGAACCCAACAACTGCCGGAACAAATGATAATCTTCCCATACTCTCAGATTGTTTAATAGCCGGAATCAGAAGACTCCAGATTGAAGCAGCAACCATTATGCCTGCTGCAAACCCTGCAAGTGCACGTTGCACTGACTTGCTAAGTGTTTTTCTCATAAAAAACACACATGCTGCACCTAGTGTTGTTCCAACAAATGGAATCAGTATACCTTCAAAAATATTCATTAACATTACATTTTCCTTCCTTGTATAATCGAAAAATTTTTCATATATATAGCAAAAATAATTTTCTTCAGCGGTATAGTAACAGTTCTATAGCTTGTTGATTATATTTTCGCTATAATCTTTCAAACCGCCTTCATGTTAGTTTAAACTAACCATCACATATATAAGAAACCGCGCAAAAAGTAAACTATAATTTTACACGGTTCTTCTTGTGTTTAAGTATATCACTTACGAAATCATATAACAATAGAATTCTTTCAACAATGTTTTAATTTTTTCTGAACAGTAATCTGGACAGTTTCAGCACAAAATTCCTTGGGTCATTTCATCAATCCTTCTCCCCTTCATTCGCTTCCTCCAGCATAACACTCTCCTGTACCTGTATGTCAGCATACTGGACGCGAAGAACTGCCTGAGGCCAGTTTATGCTGACCATTGCGTTTTTCTCTTTTTCCATGCCTGCTTTGCGGATTAAGTCAAGAAGCTCATTTAATACTTCTTTTGTCAGGTATCCACCCCGCCAGTGAAAAACAAGCACCTTTCCTTTCTTAGCAGCCTGCAAAGACCGATTGTATACATCCTCCTGTTTGGTAAATGATAATTTCTTCTCTTTGTAGTAAAAATGATCATAATCATTGCAATGAGGCGCAGGCGCGATCAAAGGCTCATGATCGCGAAAGATCTGCTGATCATCCAGGTTGAAATAGTCATAGCGGATTTCCGTGTTTTCGTGATCTTTTCCCAGACTGTTATCAAAAGTGGCATCTAAATGATAATATATGCCATTTATCTTTACAATATTCCAGGTGTGCCGGTATTTGATTCCTTTTTCCGGATTGTTACCGCAAATTGCGATCACACACCATACTCCCAGCGCATCCAGAAGAACCTTCACCGCTTTCGCAATGCCCTCGCATACCCCGACGCTCTGTCCAAGAGGACCTATGATCTCATGGGAATATGCTTTTTTCAGTTTGTCATAACGGACATTTTCGCAGATAAAATCGTGCACATATTTCTCTTTTTCCCACTCAGACATCTTCTGTGCCGGGCGGACAAGCTTCTCTACCCTGGCTGTCAGAGCCTTCTGATGCTCCCGGATCTTGTTTTTCTCAAAAAGATATTCCGGTATGAAAATCAGGTTCGGCGAATCTTTGTAGTAACGATATTTAAAATTAGTTACCCAGAATATTTCCGGATGGTCCAGCCTCATCTGGAAAAAAATATTGTAAAGCTCCTCTCCGGAAAATGCCGGAACCTGAATTTCATCCGATAGATTTTTCACCCCGACAAAAATGCTGTGATAAGTAGCCTGCTGGGGTTTGTTCATATGATTATAATAGTATTGTTCCATTTTTATCCTTTTAGCTTATCTGTCAGTTTCAGATATCCCTGCACAAGTAGATCTGTTACGATCAGCACAACGACTGACAAAATCAGACAATCTCTTACACTAAATTCGTAAAAAGCTGCAAAACCAGCAATCGTCCAATATACTCCAATATGCACTGCATACATTTTGGATATCTGCCTGGAATAATAGCACAGCTTATTGTAAACAAATTTCCATTTTTCTATAATCGGCATGAGAAAAAATGCCACTGCAAATACAAGGATAATGCTGCAGAAGGTTCCCACTACTTTCACAAGTCCGGGAGTTCGATACTGTTCGATCATATAATTAAAGAATCCGTCAACACCCGGATGCATTACGATGCAGATTACAAACCAGGCTGCCGCTACGATTCCGCATACCAGACCGCTCTTTTTGTAAAAAGCTCCTTTTTCATCCTCTGGTACTTTTCTGATTACTTTTGCAAAAACATATCCTAAAAATACATAACTCAGATATGGAAAAAAGCAGAAGCTTGTCTCACCTTTTCCCCCAAAGGTCATATCCAGAAGCCAGTTAAGTGCCTGATTATCAGAAACCAGCAGTTTGGTAAAAGGTGTTACGATTCCCACTATCAATGCACTTATTATGTAACCGCCAAGTTTTACATTAAATTTCCTGTACAAAGCAAGTACAAGGTAGCACATACCGGATATGAAAAAGATATTCACAAATGTAAGCATGGAATACCGACTTGCTTCAAATACTTCCCTGCTGCCTGCCACTTCCCCTGTAATGGAATTTCTTATGGCGTAGCTGACCGTCATGACTGCCGCATAGCACAAATTGCTTATGCCTTGGTAAATCAACAGTTTTATACCGTTTCTGACCATGTCCTTTGGCTGGGAATGACGTGTAAAAACACTTCCAAAACCCATGGTAAACAGATATAAGCAGGCTCCGGTAGGCATAAACAGGGCAAACATAATTTTATGTACACTTGACTCTGCCGCTGCTGCACCTGCAATTGTCTGAAAGGAATGTATAAATACAATCATGATCATCAGAAAGCCTTTTACCAGGTCAAGCTCTCTCTGGCGTCCAGTATTTACTTCTTTTTCTTTTAAAGAAAACATATTTCTTCCCCTTTTCCTTAATTTGTTCAAATATTATCTAAAAGTGCAATGTTTTTTGGATACTCCATATTAGAATATAAGTTCAGCTGCAGCTGCAATATCCTGTTATACTCATCACTTCCAGGCTCAAGGACTCTTCTCTGCTCATACAAGTCGTGGTCTTCCTTGCTCATTTTCACATCAAAGCTTTCCTTTGTATGAAACTGGATTTCAATTCGGTAGTTGCGCGGATTTTTAAATTTGGTATTCACACCATTGTATGGAAAACCGTCATTAGTCCAATAATTTTTTAATGCATAAATTTTCCAGTTTTTCTCAGACAAAGCCGTTATAACAGAACGGATCTGTTCTACATAATCTTCCGGATCCAGTATGATCGTATAACGGACTACATCCGCCAGCGAATCAAAGAAGGATTTCTCTACTCTCTGATAAAGCTTATTGTACAAGGATTTCGGTGATTTCACTCTGTACTCTAATCCTTCCAGTACGGCTTTGTTGGTTTTCGCGAACTCTATAAGGAATTTGGTTGTCTCGAATTCTGTGGATAAATAATCGGCATAAAACACTCTTTCCTCAGGAGAAAGCTTCTGAAACAGTTCCCTGTCCTTATCTGTCCATGATTCTTCGATTTCTTTGTTCAGATAGATTTTTTCAGCTGTTTCCGCAGACGGAAGGCGGTGAAGCTCTATGGAAACAATGGAAAAAAGATTCAAACTGTAGTCTGACCGGTCAGACAGACTACTGACAATTTTCCCGAAATTATCAATAATTAAATTTACCTTCCGCTCAATCAGTGTATAAGCCGAATCCGAACCGCCTGCTTCTATCACCAGCTTGCCATCTTTTACCTTAATACTTCTTACCACGTTTCTTTCAACAAATCCAACGATTTCTTCGGAATTATATTTGTCGAACTTGTCATAGCTCAAATCAATATTTGCATTTTTTAGTTCTGCCAGCTGGTTTCCAACAGCTAACACAGCTGCCAGTTCCTTCAGCCTGATAACATTTTGATTGTTCAACACCAAAGCTTCTTCTAACTGAACAGGTGCTGTACCATTTTCACCGATAAAGTGAAGCATACGGATTATGGCATATTTATGCAGATCTGATGGAAATTCAAATATATCGCCGTATTCTTCCAACAGGCATGCACTGAACAAAACATGATATTTACTCATAACCTGAAAGAACGTAAGCTCTTCTGTCTGCTTCTGAATTCCAAGCTTGTCCACATATCTATTCATAATTTCCTGATTTAAGCTAAATCCAATATGTGCAAATAGCGCTGCGGACAAAAGACAGTAGCACTCATCTTCATTCAGATTTTTCAGTTTCTGCTTATCCATTATCATATCACAAAATTCTGCAATATCGATAAAATGCATTATAGAATAATCAGAAATATTAGGATATAACTTTTTATATTTTTCCAGCATTCTCTGGACAACTGTACAGTTATCCCGGTAGTTCCCATATAGTTTTTTTGATTTTGCTAATAAAATTTCCGAACACTTATTAACTATCATTTAGTTTTTCTCCAGTCTCTTTTCCCTGTTCTCCTTCGTTTGCCTCTTTAATCAGGATAATGGCGCAGAGTTATTCGTTTCTTTTCCGGCTTAATTACCTCAAGATTACTTACCGTTTCAAAATAACCATTCATATTCCGAATATTCTTTTGTCATTTAAAATCATATCGAACCACAGCACAGTTTTTTACTCCAAATGCAGCATATTCCTCATTTGTCATATCCGTAAAATAGGACTGTACCACTCTGGCGATTCCATTATGGGCAACCAGGATGTAAGTCTTCTTATCGGACTCTGCTTTTATTTCATCAAGAAGATTATAAATCCTCTGTGCCAGCCGAAGTGTTGATTCTCCGCCTTCATGACTGCATGCAAAAAACTCCTTTGCTTTCTTGAAGTCCTTCCCATCCCGGGGAGTGGACTCCCATTTTCCAAAATTCTGCTCAATCAGCCTTGGTTCCACCCTGTATGGAATTCCTGTCATTTCCGAAATCAACTGAGCCGTATCTGCCGCCCTGCTAAGCGGAGAGCAGAGGATTTCATCTGCCTTAACCCCCTCTGTAAGAATCTTCTGTCCCGTCTTCTTTGCCTGCTCGCGTCCATATTCTGTAAGCGGACTGTCTGTAGCCCCGCAAATTTTGTTCTCAACATTCCACACGGTCTGCCCGTGTCGGATAAAATAGAAATGTCCCATGGTGAGTTCCTCCCGTTATTTTCTTCTCATAATCCTGGTTATATTTCTCGGTAAGCGTCTTTACCTCTGCTTCTGTAAATCCAATATAAGGTGCAAAATTCCTAGAGCATGTTTAAAAAGGCTTTCTGCAAGATGTGCGTCACAATCGTCCAAGAAAATAAAATACAAATAAAAGCAAAGTAGCAATAGCCGATATATTTGCTATATCATTCCACATATTCCACCTTGTTCTTACATTCTTACGCTAATCGCCTTAATCACCGTCACATCCGCTGGCAGCCATTCTACATCTCCCATTTTTTCCTTCGTCAGCCATTTTGCGGCTTCGTGTTCTTTTAACACAAGATCCCCTTTCACAATCTCGCACCAAAAGCAGTCCATGGAAAGGTGAAAATCTGGATAGTCATACTCGATGGTATCAATTAACTCTCCCACTGCAATTTCTGTATCAAGTTCCTCCATAATTTCACGTTTTAACGCTTCCTGCGGTGTCTCGCCAGGTTCTATTTTTCCACCGGGAAATTCCCAGCCGCCTTTTAAGGGACCGTAGCCACGTTGGGTTGCAAAAATAATGGGTTCACCTTTTTCATTAACAGCTTTTATTACTGCTGCGACTACTCTAACTGTTTTCATAAGTTCCTCCTCATCATGAATTCACAATATACTCATAAATATCTTCCCTTACAGGTACATCAAGAATCCACTCTATCTCCACTGCTGTTTTTTCTGTATTTGCCATTTTAAATTCTTTTGTTTTTCCACTTGCAGTCATAGTGCCAAGATAATAGAATTCTTTGGAAATTTTGTCATCTTTGTTTTTTCGTACAAAAAGTTCCACTTGGATTCCTCGCTCTTTCGCTTTTAAGAAATTCTGTACATCCTCTGACTGCAAGCTTCTTCCAGATTTCGAAATTGCAATTAGGCGATCTCGAAAGCCAGGAATAAAATGATCCTCATATTTGGTAGTATCGCTAATATTTTCTTCTTTATCATAATTGATAAATACAGGAAATGTTTTTGTCTTTTTGTCAAACTTGTAACCACCAATATTTAAAGGCACTTCATTTTGTGCCCAATTCAGCAAGCGGCAAACATCTTCATAAGTATATTTTTGATATAAAACCAAATCAGTCTTAGCATAACTATTCCTGTAATCTCTTTCGTAGCGGTTTATTCCAAAATCAACCAATTCTTTAAGGATATTATAAAAATCATCATTTGATAACATTTCCACAAACGATTTCGTTGGTTTATAGTCATTTCCAGCTTCTTCAATAAACACACACTGAGAATAGGTCTTCTTACCTGTTCCAGCAGGAAATTCATTTGTCATCACATTTACAATATTTTCTTTTTGATCCTGGCTAAGTTCTTTTCCATATGATTTCATATCTTTGGAAAGCTCTGCAAAGAGGCCTAATTTAGGAAACCCATGAGAATACGTGAGCATCCGTTTTAACAGTTGAAGTTCCTGTATACGTTTTCCATTTGCTAATTTCTTAGATACAAATTCAATTACCTTTTCCTCATCCAAGGACAACCGAACTTTATATTCTTTTTCATATTTCACCAGGAATTTGTAATAGGAACCAAGACTGTTATTGTCAAAAATCCGAATAACATCCATCTCTCCGTAATCATCAAAATCACGAAGGTTTGGAATCCTTCCAAGCTTATTCTTCAGATTCGTGTAATTTTCTTTGATAAGCTTAATATCACTGAAGTTTGCATTATCTACAGATGCAAAAATTCTTTTCCGGCTAATTTCATCAAAATGTACGGTAGAAGCTCCTGGAATTATCCTTCCGCCTTCCATAATGTATCTACGAATATTGTCTTTATTGTAAATTCTATCCCCAGATAGCGCAATTGGAATCATAAAATTGTTATTATAATTTCCAATAAAATCCAGAATAACTACATATTCCTTTCCCTTGGCTTTTCGCAAACCTCGTCCAAGTTGTTGAATAAAAACAATTGGGGACTGCGTTGGTCTAAGCATAATAACTTGGTTAACCTCAACAATATCCACACCTTCATTTAGTATTTCGACAGAGAAAATATAATCCAACGGCTGGTTGTCATCTGTTGCTTCATCATCGTTCATTGCCAATCTTTCAAAAGCAGCTTGTCTTTCCGATTCAGAAGCATTCCCATTAAGCGCTATTGTTCTAAACTTACGTCCAGTGGAAGGATTCATTATTTGATTAAACTTCGCAGACAGTTTCTCTGTTTCTTTTATACTGCTACAAAAGATTAGCCCTTTGACTTTTTCTCCACTGTAGCCATAGTAATCAGCTTGACCGATAATATGTTTTACTCTCTCATCACTTGTCAACATAGAAAAATCTCTACAGGCATTTTCAGCATCACCAATAATTGATAAATCTGTTATTCCAAAATAATGGAACGGACAAAGCAGATTTTCTTCCATCGCCTGTTGAAGTCGAATCTCGTATGCGATCTGATAATTGAAAAGCTCATAAACGTTTCTGTCTTCCATATTGTCATCTCTTTTATCCGGAGTTGCTGTCATACCAAGCCAAAGTTTTGGAGTAAAATGTTTCATCACTTTTTGATAAGTATTGGCTGGAACATGATGAGCCTCATCCAGAATAATACAGTCAAATGCATCCTTTTCATATTGGAATAAATGCTCATTACGATTCAACGTTTGAACTGTAGCAAAAATGTAATCCGCATCATACTCATGATACCCAGCACCTACCAGCCCCATAGAAACAGACTTTCCAAAGACCTTTTCGTAAGATTTTTTCGTCTGTCTTGCTAATTGACCTCTATGTACCAGGAACAGTACTCGTTTGTAACCTAATTCCCGCATCGCAAAGGCCGAGGCAAAAGTTTTTCCCGTTCCTGTTGCAGAAATCAAGAGTGCTCTTTGCTCTCCTGATTCCACTATTTTCCGAAGGTTTGTAATGAACTTCACCTGCATACTATTGGGTTTCAATTTATAGTTTTCAATTGAAGTAATTTCTTGTTCTTTGGCAATTTCTCTTTGATGCTTTATTATCTTATAACGTTCTTTGTAATTTTCATAAAATTCATCGTAAAATAGGGCATAGGATGAGTTCCATAATTCTCTGAACTCAGCAACAATTTCTTTCGCCATTTCGCCTTGTTCTGTTGAAAGCAGCTTGGTATTCCATTCACGATTGCTGGTAAGTGCGGCGCTGGTGATATTGGAGCTTCCAATTATAATGCGATATATTTCGTCTTTTTTAAAAATATATCCCTTTGTATGGAAGCCTTCGGCTGCTCTTTCTACATCGAACATTTTCAAAGTAATGTTAGATAATGAATTAAGTTTCTCCAAAGCTCTTGGTTCGCTGAAATTCAGATAATTAGTAGTCAGAATTTCACCTGGAATATTTCTTTTTTCAAGTTCTTTTAGTGTCTGAAGCAATGGAGTGATACCGCTCATAGTAATAAAAGCTACACTAATCTGAAAACGGTCGCATGCCAAAAGCTCATCTTCTATGGATGAAAGAACCTTTTTCCCTTTTTTGTAATTGTTTGATACAAATCTAGGACGATATGTACTACCAGATGCAACAGCCCCGTCTATATATGCAGTTTCAAAACCGGATCGCATTTCATCAATTTTGCTCATTTGTTTATAACACTCCCTGCTTCCACATTTCTTCCGCCACACTCACATATTCCTTACTATTCTCCACAATCCCAATCTTCTCTTCCCACGTAAGATTTCTCTTAATCTTCGCAGGACTTCCTATTACCAGGGAGCCGTCTGGGATGATGGTGTTTTTGGTGACAAGGCTTCCGGCGCCGATGATGCAGTCGCTGCCGATTTTGGCTCCATCAAGGATTATGGCGCCCATTCCAATTAAAGTGCGGTCACCGATTGTGCAGCTATGGATTACGGCATTGTGGCCGATTGTGACATTGTTCCCAATATAGACTGGCAGGCCTCGGCTGACGTGGACTGTGCAGTTTTCCTGGATGTTGGTTTCCTCACCGATTACGATTGGCGCGTCATCTCCGCGGATTACACTGTAGTATAGCACACAGCTGTCACAGCCAATTGTTACATCACCGATGATTACGGACTGCTTCGCAATTTTTGCTGTTTTATCTATTTTTACATTTTTATAGTTCATTTATCATTCTCCGATCTCATGATATTATATTGAACCAATGTCAGACTGTTTTCATTATAGTACCATACCAAAAAAAGAGATTGTATATTACTTCATTCAGTTACTTGGGCGTATATCAATTTTTTTGTTCTAAAATTAATTTTATTTTAATTCCAAAATATGCTCGTTTCTTTTTTTATGTTTGCGGACACGTTAGCGTTGTTCACGGTATTACCGGAAATCAGTTCAGTAACAGATATGGAAAACGCATCTGCAATGGGCTCCAGCAAAGCAGAGTTTCCTACACTAATAATCTTCGTTTATAGGCAACACCAAACTTATTGTATTAAAAACTTTTCTATTATATCCCAATAAACTTCCATCGTCTCATCCCCGCCACAATATATCTCATGCTTCGTCCCGGGCATGTAAACATACTCGCAGGGGACAGCACCGCGCTTTCTGATTTTCGCTGCGAATTTCTGAAGTGCGCGGACGGATACGAAATCGTCTTTTTCGGCCTGAAAAATAAGGAGTGGGGACTGGAGCATCTTCCAGCCGTGGTATCTTAAATACCAGCTCATTTTTATGGAGGCTTTCAGCCAGCCATAGGATGGTGCACAGGTCTGGAGAAATTGTTTTTCTTTTCGCAGGTTGTTGTACCTTATAAATTTAGGTTCAGAGGTGCCAGCGCTGGTTTGGAAGGTGTCGGTTCCGTCGTATGGCTTCTGTCCTAAGACATAGGACTCTTCCTTTCCCAAAACGCATTCTGCATGGGCGATCAGTACAGTCAACGGCCATGGCACGCCTCCAGTGAGCGGTTTGATCATAGGAGAGCTTAATATCACTTTATGAAAAAGAGCGGGTTCCCAGGCTGCGGCGATTGCGCTGATTGCACCGCCCATGGAGTGGGCAAAAAGGTTCAGGGGCAGGTCTGGATGTACCCTTTTAATTTCGTGGCATACTTTCAAAAAATCCCTTACATACCGCTTCCAGATATCAATATATACTAATGAGGGATCTGCTGTCAGGCGGTAGCTTTGGCCGTGTCCCATATGTTCTGGCATGTATACGTGATAGCCAGCCTGTAAAAAATAGTAAATCATCTCCTCATATTTTGGCGCACCTTCTGTGAAGCCGTGGCTGATTACAACCACCCCTTTTGGATCATCTGCCAGATAACGTTTCACATGGATTTTTCCTATAATTCCATTTTTCTCATGGTAAATGTCTTCTGCTCCTGGAATGTACCCATCTCGGCAATGAGCCTTTAAATAAGGTTCCACCTCATTTTTCATAGTATCTAAATATTCGTTTTCCTGTATTATTTTCATTCCAAAACTCCTCTTACAAGCAGCTTATAAAATCATAAAAAACAATCATCACGATTCACACATTCCTGATAACACAACTTATTCAAAAGTATCTTTGAAAAAGGCGTGCTGCGACATGTGTGTTACAATTTACGAAGGGCTTAATACTTTATTACTATCCCCCAATAATCCCATTAATCTTCTTCTCATTATAAAACACCAGAATAATTCCGCCCACCATACAAAACACCGCTGCGCCAAAGGCTGCGATTCTATAACCAGTTCCCTCTCCTGCTCCAATCGTAGAAACAGCAGTAAAGATCAGCATGGAAAGACTCTGGCCCAGTTTGAATGCAAAGGTTCTTGCCGCATAAAACATTCCTTCCCTGTTGCTTCCGGATGTGATGGAATCACTCTGGGCGATATCTGCCACAACCGCCTGGGGCAAAATTCCGAAAATCGCCATCGGCAGCGCTGCCACCACCGTCAGGATCAATCCCTGTACGGTTTCCGGAATAAAGCTCATTTTTCCCATAAATCCTGTATAGAAATAAGCCAAACTGAATACAGCAAATGCAAATAGAATCATCTTTTTCTTACCCAGTTTCGGGGTAAGCTTATTTACCGGAATGTAAAATACCAAAGACAATGCTGTCATCCCCACAAAATACAGGGTTGTCATCGTCTCCGGCAGCTTCAGAAGGCTGGTCACAAAGAAAGGCAGACCTGTCTGAAACATGGTAAGGGCGATCCAGTAAAAAATATCGGAGCCCACAAATTTACAAAATTCTCCATTCTTAAACGTAGCAGTCAGGGAGCGAAAAGCAGACTCTTTTGCTGGAACTGTGTCCACGTAATCCTTTTCCCGAATGCAAAATACCGGTATCAGCATGCAGATAAATGCCACCACTGCCATCAGCGTGAAGGTGACACGGATGGCGCCAACACGTCCAAATGCCGGGATAAATGCACCCCAGATAGTTGGTGCCAGGTATGCAACTGCAGTTCCTGCAATGAATGTAAAGGAAATCACCGTAGAAATGTTAAGCCGCTCCTGCTGAGTATGTCCCAGCTCCGGAATCAAGGCATTATACGGTGTGCAATAAGCTGTAATGGAAAGGTAATAGGCCAGAACCATCACCAGCAAAAACGCTGCATTGAGCCAGCTTTTCTCATTAATCGGGGACCAGAACACCAGCACTGTGGAAAGTGCCAGAGGCAAGGACGCCCATTTCAGGAATGGAATTCGCCGTCCATCTTTGGCTGTACACCGGTCCGACCAGGACGCGATCATAGGATCTGTAAAAGCATCAAAAATTCTCCCGAAGGCTGTGATTCCTCCGATAATAGTGAAAATGCCAAGCACCACCAGTCCCTGTGGAATAAATACGTTCTGCCCCTGGCTGATGGCGGTTTCATCTGGCTGATAAAAATACACAAGCCAGTTTGAAATGATTCCGGACAACATTGCCCATCCAAACTGACCTGCTGCAAACTGCCATATTTTTGCTGTTGTAAGTTTCTTCATCACGTACTTACCTCCTGCTTCTTTATATAATGATAGTATCATTTTTGTGCCCGCTTCACAATATACGAATCATTACTATTGCACAATTTTCACAGAATTTATTACTGTTTTATAGGTAATAATTTACTTGCAAGTGTTTGAAAAAGGCTTTCTGCAAGATGTGCGTCACAATTTGTGGAAGATTTTATCCGGATGAGGGCGCCATAGCGGGCAGCAACCGAATTCGGGTAGAATATACCGCAAAGTGGGCGTGCAGATTGCGGATTTTATTCAGCATTCCACAGCCACTTTAATTACGCCATCTCTCTTATTTTCAAAGAGCTCATACGCTTCCTCAATTCTGCAGAGCAGATAGGTATGTGTGAGCACAGGCTTAGGCTTCTCCATTCACTGTCTGCCATCCGGAACTTTCATGGTAAATATAAAAGCAAGTGAACTAAGCAGCAGCATATAAGGATACAGCAGCATTGGAAGTATATCAAATGCACTGACCACTTCTCCTAAACTGGCTGCAGCAGAAACAGCAACCAGCATTTGCGCTCCGTACGGTAAAATCCCCTGAAAAATACAGGAAAATGTATCCAAAATAGAAGCCGCTTTTCTGGCGCTGATACCGTAATCCTTTGACATTTCCTTTGCAATCGGGTTCGCCATAACGATCGCAACTGTATTATTGGCAGTTGCAATATCCATTAACCCAACCAACAATCCCATTCCCAAGAGTCCGCCTTTTTTTCCTTTAAACACTTTCTTTATCCAGTATAATAAAGCGGAAAATCCACCGTACTCCTTGATCAGGGCACAGATTGCAGCTACCAGAATCGCAACCATACTGGTTTCAAACATCCCTGCAGCACCAGTTCCCATATTTCCGATCAGGTCTGTGGGTGCTATCATTCCTGTTGCAATCATAATAACTGAGCCACTTAGAATACCTGTAATCAGCACGAAAAATACATTAAATCCGATGATTCCACCTATAAGAACCAGAATATAAGGAATGATCTGTATTAAATCATATTTTTCTTCGATGAATCCACCATTATAATTTTTAACAGACAAAACCAGCAGAATAATAATGCTGGCAATAGCAGCTGGCAGTGCAATAAAGAAATTCTCCTTAAATTTATCTTTCATTTCACAGCCTTGTCCATTACATGCAGCAATGGTTGTGTCTGATATAAATGACAGATTATCTCCAAACATGGCGCCGCTCATGACGGAACCAATACAAACCGGCAGTGCAAATCCGGATACTCTTGCTACTGCAACTCCAATTGGAACGATCAGCGTAATTGTTCCTACAGAGGTACCCATTGCAAGAGAAACAAAACAGCTAACCACAAAAAGCACAACAACTGCAAACTGAGGCGGAACCAGTGACAAAATAAAATATGCAACACTGTTTGCAGATGTTCTTCCGACTATACCTACAAAAATACCTGACAGCATAAAAATTATGATCATTGTAATAATGTTAGGATCACTGATTCCCATCCCCATAACTTCCAGCTTATCATCCAATTTAAGCTCGCGGTTCTGTATACAGGCAACAAGTAATGCAACCAGAAATATAACGACAACGGGAATTTTATAAAATCCCATCTCGATATCCAGACCATACTCAAATAATATGCCAAGCCCCAGATACAAAACAACAAACACTACTATAGGAAGCAGTGCTTTTCCATTTCTTTTTTCATTTTTCCTCATCCTACATTTTTCTCCTTCTTCGTTATAGTACTAATAGTACCATTTTTGTGCCGGCTTCACAATAGCACGTCAACTGGATATTTTACATAAAAAGTCCCGGCAGGCTTCTGCTTCTGAGCGCTCAAACTCAGGTAGTATGAAACCTGCCGGGAAGTTTTATTTTCATCAACCGAAAAACTACAGCTTGCTGATAATCTGTCTCTTATATTCCAAAAATTCTTCTGACAATGCAAAATCCTCTGCCCTTGGTTTTCTCTCCTGGATCACGATCTCATCTTTGATGGTTCCCGGAGTTCCGTTCAGGATGTAAATCCGGTCGGACAAAAGAATGGCCTCGTCAATATCATGGGTGATAAACAAGGTGGATAGATCAATATGCTGCATAACCTCCAGATACCACTTATGCACACTGGCCTTGGTCAGCGTGTCCAAGGCACTGAAAGGCTCATCCAGAAGGGCAACTCCGCTGGAACTTAAATAAGTTCGAAGCAAAGCCGCACGCTGTCGCATACCGCCGGACAGCTGGCTTGGATACTGATACTGGGTGCCTTCCAGACCAAATTCTGCAAAAAGCGGATTGGCCTTTTCCCTGGCTTCTGCTTTCTTCATGCCTTTCAGTACAAGGGGAAGTGCTACATTGTCGATCACTTTCTTGTGGGGAAGGAGAAGATCCTTCTGCAGCATGTAGCTGATGCTTCCAGGAGTGGAAGTCACATCCTGATCTTTCAGATAGACCTTTCCTTCATCAGGCGGAATAATACCGGAAAGCACATTGAACAATGTGGTCTTTCCGGAACCGCTGACTCCCAGAAGGGAAACCAGTTCACCCTGCTCCAGATGAATGGAAATGTCCTCCAAAACTTTTTTTTCACCGTATGTTTTTGAAATATGTTCTGCTCGTAAAATTACTTTATTTTGTTCTGATGACATATTCGTTCCTTATACACAGCGCTACTTCCATAACCAGTTCCATTTTCCGCAATAATTGGGGCAAATTTGCCTAATAGAATAGCTCTATGCGTTAATTTCTTTCTCTTTCATTCCTTACTGTGGAAGATACTCGTTAGAAAATCCGACTCCAGTAAGATCCTTGTCGCAAAGCTGGTTCTCATACAGCCATTTGTAGAATGCATTCCATCTGTCTGCATCAATTACGCCCCAGCTTTCTGCATCGTCAATGTATTTTGTGGAAAGGAATTCCTGACTCTTCTTTACAAGCTCCTCTGCATCTTTCAGGGAACCTGTGTTATCGCCATCGATAAGGATCTGCGCTGCTTCATCTGGATTCTCTGCTGCATACTCATAGCCTTTTGCAGTTGCTTCCATAAATGCTTTCGCCTGATCCGGGTTCTCAGCAAGATAGTCGTTATTTGCAATGATAACCGGTGTGTAGTAATCAAATACAGGATTGATATCAGAGAATGCAAAATAGTCGCAGTCTACACCTTCTACGTCAGCATTGATTCCGCCCCAGCCCTGGAATACCCAGATGGCATCCGTCTGATTGGCAGCAAGTGCTGCTGGCTCATCTGTAATATCATTAGGGATCAGGGTAACCTGGCTGAAATCTCCACCGTCACCATTTACAACATTTTCCAGCATAGCAAGCTCGATTGGGGAATCCCATGTGGAATAGGTTTTTCCGGTAAGTCCGGCTGGTTTGTCAATTCCGTCACCTTTTCGGGAAAGGATTCCGGAGGTGTTGTGCTGAATGATTCCTGCAACTGCTGTGATTCCAAGAGGCTCGTCAAGTGCAAGGGAAGCAGCCATGGTATCCTGGGCTTCGATTGCAAACTGAGCCTGACCTGCTGCGCACATAAGGGCTGCACCATTTTCCGGTGGCTGAACGATCTCCACATCAAGACCAGCTTCTTCGTAGTAGCCTTTTGCCTGTGCTACATAAAGTCCGGTGTGGTTGGTATTCGGTGTCCAGTCCAGGCAGAATGTGATTTTCTCCTGTGCACCATCTTCTGCGTATACACCTGTAGGAACTGCAAGCACCATAGCTGCCGCTGCAACTGGTGCGATTACTTTTTTCAGATTCTTATTCATGATTTTTCTCCTTTTCTACCTGCAGCCATGGCATTGTGATCCGGCTGACAATATTTACTGCCAGAAGAAGTAAAAGGCTGATGATCACAATGAAGATAATGACTGCAAACATTTTATCAAAAGAATATGCTTTTTTTACACGGGTCATATAAACACCAAGTCCGTTAAATCCACCCAGCCACTCAGAAACAACTGCTCCTACAACTGCATAGGAAGCAGATATTTTCAGCCCGGAAAAAAACTGGGGCAAAGCACCTGGAAATTTCACATGGTGGAAAATCTGTGCCCGGCTGGCTCCCATGGCCTTCATCAGACGAATGGCATCCGGATCCACACTTTTATATCCATCCAGCAGTCCGATTGTAATTGGGAAAAAAGTGGTGATCACAACCAGAGTGATCTTCGGTGCCATTCCAAATCCCATCCAAAGCACCAGAATTGGCGCAATGGCAATGGTCGGTATGGTCTGTGTAATGATCATGATCGGATAAAATGCCTGATCCATTACACGGAACCGATCCATCATAGTTGCAAACACAAATGCCAGCGCGATTCCAATGAGAAGTCCGTAAAAGGATTCCAGCAAAGTGAATTTCGCATGGAAAAGTATGGTTGGCAGATCGCCAAACAGGGCTGTCAGCACTGCTACCGGAGATGGAAGCATGTAGGAGGGAACAATTCCCGAAATGCTTACCACTTCCCAGCCAAGCAGAATCACGGCCATGGCTGCAATTGGAGGTATCTTACTGGTGATGTTTGGTAACTTTCTTTTCAATGGTAAGTACATCCCCTTCTGGTTTATATGCAATTTTAACATATACGCTCATAGCCTTGCAGCCTGCGCGCTCAGCTACATGCTGACACTCTTTTACAATATCCATCAGCTGGTCGTAATCACCTTCAATGGTGGTCTCAAATGGTCCTACATAATAGTTCAGACCAGTGGATCTGATGTAGGCGATCACCTCGTCTACAATGCGGATAACTTCCTCTTCATCCTGTACATTTGGCAGTACCTGAATTGCTACACTTGCGTTCATTTTCTTTTCCTCCTATTTTCTGTCCCATAAACAGGACTTTGCGTTAAAAATCGAATAAGAACCATTCTTGAAACTGTGACGGAACTGAACAGGCTCTGTCAGTCAGTATGAAAAAAGAGCACCTGCCATCCAGACAAATGCTCCTAATTACATCGTTAAACACTTCCTACACTGGCATGATCCAACAGGTTAAAAGGGTCTAAGGACTACCTTACTCTCAGCTTCTCAATTGAAACTCCCCTGGTCTTTATTCAGATTTCGTTGCTTATTATAATACACCTTTCTTCAAATTACAAGAAACTATTTTTATCTCAATTATATTTTACATACCCTTAACAGAATTGTACTGCTCGCAGTCTGACCAGCACGCTCTAATTAATATTCCCATTTCATCAGAATTCGTTAAAAAAATCCCCCTGCATATCACAGTTATTTCCTGCAGAATATATAATAAATCTACAGATTCTCAAAGGCAGCCTGAATACTGTCATAGTGCAGGAATTTTCCCTGGGCTGCAAATTCCTTGATCTGATTCAGGGTGGCAAACATGTGGCCGTCTGTCTCTTCTTCCTGAAGGTGTAGATCTTCTTCTTTCACATCCATCACAAAGCGGTAAACATCTACGAAATAGTTATCTCCCTCCCCGGGATTCTCTCTTTTGTAAGTAAAAAGATAGCCGCCCTGCGCACTGCTTACGTCAAGACCTGTCTCCTCTTTCACTTCGCGGAGTACAGCGTCATAAGAGGATTCCCCTGCCTGTGCTGCACCGCCGGAAACTTCCCACCAGCCTGGTGCCCAGGCTTTTGTCAGCACACGTTTGGTAATGAGAAACGTACCATCTGGTCTTGCCACTACTCCAAGTACGGTGAGATGGTATTCTCCGTCCTTTAAACACCAGTCGTTTCGTTTCATGGTACGGCCGGTAGGTCTCTTGTTAATATCATAGATGTCCCAGAATTCCATTTTATCACTCCTGTTATATTTTTCTCGTGTATATTCTTGTTTCATTCTTATTTCGCAAATATTGTTATCATATGCAATGTTTTACTATTTCAGCAGTTCCTCCACCATCTCTCTGGTATACTCTACCTTCTCTACATGGTTGACCTCGATCTGATACAGTGCATTTGCCGCAATGTGCTCTGCTGCCTGCTCCAGATCACGAATGCCTGAAGTATTGGAATAACGCTGGATGATTGCCTCCAGCGCACCCTCTGTGATAATGCACTCACTCTCTTCCATATGCATTCTCTTAAGAACTTTCGGAAGAGAGAATCTGGAAAAGATTACTTTCTTCTCCTCAGCTGTGTAATCCGGAATATCAATTACTGCGAATCTTGACATCAGCGGTGCACTGATCTGGTCACGGTCATTTGCAGTAGCAATTGGATACACACCACCAGTTGGGATCATACACTCCATATAGTTATCTGTAAATCCAAGGTTGTCCAGAAGCGTAAGAAGTACATCTGCCGGATTTCCATTTCCTTTGCCGGAATTTGCCTTATCGAGCTCGTTAATAATAAATACCAGATTAGAGGCACCAGCCATGGAAAATGCCTCCATAATAATTCCGGGCTTTGCATTTGCGTAAATACGGGGGCTTCCGGTAAGCTGCTTGGAGTCGTTAATTGAGCTCATGTCCAGCGTAGTCCACGGAAGTTTCAGGATTCTTGCAACTGCATAGGCTATCTGGGATTTGCCAGTACCGGCAGGTCCGATCAGAAGAAGTCCGTAGGCCGGAAGGGTATGTGTACGGTTGATCTGGATAATCGTCTCGATAATACGTTGTTTCACACGCTCCATTCCATAAAGCTCTTCATCCAGGATTCTCCTTGCCTCAACAGGATCGATTGCTTCAAAATAATTGTTCTTCCACTGGATATTCAACATAATAGAAAGAGCCCTCTGTGCATGATGGCGCTCTTCCTGAGAAACTTCACTGGATCTTGCCACTGCCAGATTTCTTCTGGTCCAGAGTCTGATATTATCCGGCAGTGTTTTGCCTGCGCAGGTCATAAAATCGGTAATACTCTGAATGCTGGTAAGCTTCATCTCATCACCGTTTTCCTCCTGTTCCTCATCCTCTTCTGCCTCAGCAGGTGCATTACTCTCCAGAAGTCTCTCAATCATAAACTGCAGAAAGCCATCCTCTGCAGAAAGCTTTGTGCCGCCGCCAAAAGCAGTTTCGCGAATGCGGTATACCGCATATCCGTCCTCCCTGTTAGTACCAGACAAACGTACATTGATCCTGCTGTCTCCCAGCCATTTCAAAAGACTGGTAAATCTGGAATCAATTTTCACCACATCTGCTGTATGGTTACCGTCTTCTTCCTTAAAATCAAAAGCAGTACGGTTTACCGGATTGGTAAACACACCGCAGGAATGATGTTTCCACTGTCTCTCTTTATTGTCAAGCACCATGATCGGCTGCTCCGGTGAAGGCTTCGTATGGCTGCTGTGAAATGTTGTGTAAGTACACTTTGCCTCCGCTTTACTTGCAGAAGCACCGCTGAAATCAAATACTGGCATAGCTTTTTCCTCTTTCCTGTGTATTTAAAGGGATATATTTCTCTAATTTCTCTTATCTACTATAACAACATTTTTCTCTAATGTCCAGAATGAGTTGGCCTGTTTCATAATGCAGCATTGTCTTGTATTATTGTTCACTTTGTGACCAGTAACTATCTTATTTTTTATATATCTTGGCATTTCTTAGTTTTTTACAAAAAATCTCTTGCCAAAATGGAGAAATTCGTGTATTCTATTATACGGACTACTTTTCAACAATTTGATTTTCACTTAACATTTGATATATATTTCTGATTTTTAGTGCGCAGACACCATAGTCCCTCCCAAAGCTTCTAATGGAATACTGCAATCTAAAAATAAAAGACTCCCGGGCGCTCTAGAGCGTGTCTGAAAAAGCTTTCTGTAAGATTTTTCAAACAGGCTCAAGTGTTCCGGGAGTTTTTCTATTCAATTATGCCAGACTTAACAGCTGCTTTCCTTCTGTCAGTCTTTCTTCAAACTGCTCATAGAAATCTCTGCCCACTTCATATGGTTTCATATAAAAACGATTCACCACATATAAATTCAGATTTTTGATCAGCTGGGCATCTGTGGCATTATAAAGAACCTCTTGCACATCCAGCAAAAAATAATGCCAGTCAGCTACAAACTTTTCATACTGGCGAAGATCCGGAGTGTCGATCCATTTCTTTACCTTGATCTTGCTCCGGCTTGTCTTCTTACATTCATGGATCTGCAGAAAATACTTAAATCCTCCATTTTCATAGAAACGTCCCAATGGGAAAAGTCTGCAGAAACCAGGACGGAAGTCATGGATGCTGCACCGTCCCTGTTCATTCAGGAAAACACAACATTGGTTTTTTCCACTCATGCAAAGATGAGGCAGAATGTTCCCATCCATGGCATCAAACTGGATCAGCCCTGCGCTTACCAGTTCCTGCGGTGTTTTTCCCAGATTCGTACACAGGCGGTACACATCCATGGGATCCAGCACAACTGAATCCCCCATTCCCTCACAGCAGTCATGACATCCTGCACAATCCTGGCAGTCTGCCTTTACCATATCGTTTAATTCATAAAGTCTTCCGTCGGAAATCTCTTCCAAAGATACTTCTCGGCGCATATGCAAATTCCTCTTTCTTTTATTTTTTTGTGGACAAACAAGGTTACGGTTCACTTCGCGATGCACAGAAATCATGCATTCCCATGATTTCCCGCTGAGATTCCCGTTTTTTCTGTAAACGATATTCACAAAAAACGTCTCGCGAAACATTGCCAGTGAACAGTAATATAACATGCTGCCATCAACAGCATCTCCGTATTATCTATCCTCTGTATTTACAGCTTAATTCCAGACAATGCCTGTGCAAAAGCATTATTCACCGGCTCATTTGCCTCCTTCTGCTGCCTGCGCAGATAGTTCTGCACATCACGCTTGCCTACTCCTGCGCCCTCTTTCTGGCGTCTTGCCTGGAACGCGGAAAGCTTCTCCTTATAACCACACTGGCAGACAAACATCTCTTCCTTACCTTTCACATACATTTCCATACGTTTATGGCATTTCGGACAACGGGCATTAGTAGTGCGGGAAATCGTTTCACGGTAACCGCACTCACGGTCCTGGCATACCAGCATTTTGCTGTTTTTTCCATTGACAGCCAGAAGTTTTTTGCCGCACTGCGGACATACTTTGTTGGTAAGATTGTCGTGGCGGAACGTGCCCTCCCCGTTCTTGATCTCATCTACAATTTCACAGGTATAGTCACGGATTTGGTGAAGAAAATCCCCCTGACGTATCCTGCCTTTTGCAATCTGGGAAAGCTTCATCTCCCAGTCAGCCGTGAGCTCAGGCTTTTTCAGATCTTCCGGCACCAGCTCCAGAAGCTGTTTTGCCTTGGAGGTAATATGGATCTCATTGCCTTTTTTCTCCATCATAAAGGAATGGAAAAGTTTCTCAATAATGTCTGCTCTTGTGGCAACGGTTCCAAGGCCCCCAGTCTCTCCAAGGGTTTTCACCGCTTCTTTGTCCCTTGTCTCCATAAATTTCACCGGATTTTCCATAGCTGCAAGAAGAGTTGCCTCTGTGAATCTTGCTGGCGGTTTTGTTTTTCCTGTATTTAAGGAAGTTTTCAAAATCTTTAGTCTGGTTCCGGTTTTCATCTCCGGAAGACGCTGGTCTTTCAGTTTTTTCTCATCATCCGCCTCATCTTCCAAATCATCATCTGCTCCGCCTTCGTAAACTTCCTTCCAGCCTAGGCTCTTTATCACTTTGCCGCTGGCGGCAAAAGTTTCTCCTGCCGCTTTCGCCTCCATGGTCACCTGCTCATACTGGCTTGCAGGATAAAGAACTGCAAGGAAATGACGGACAACCATATCATAAATCTTCCGTTCTTCATTTGTCATGTGGTCCAGCTGAACAAACTGTTCTGTCGGAATGATCGCGTGGTGGTCACTGACCTTCTTATCATCCACAAAGCTTCCATTCACCTGCACTGGCTTATTCATAAGTGCGCCAGCAAGCTTTCTGTACGGGCCGATTCCGCAGGCCTTCAGCCTTTCCTTAATAGTAGGAACAATGTCTTTTCCAATGTATCGGGAATCGGTTCTGGGATATGTGAGTACTTTGTGGTTTTCGTAAAGGCGCTGCATAATATTCAGGGTCTCTTTTGCAGAAAAACCATATTTCAGATTGGCTTCCCTCTGCAAAGTTGTCAGGTCGTACAGACCTGGGGCCATAGTCTTTTTTGCTTTTTTCTCTACATTGGTTATTTCAAGAGCAGCGTTCTCCAGCCTGCCTTTGATCTGCTCTGCCCTTTCCCTGGAAAAAGTACGGAAGCTCTTTGTTTTCTCATCTCTCCAGGTCCATTTCACATCCTGGGTCTCCAGAGAAATACCATAATATTCTTTTGGCACAAATTTGCGGATTTCTTCTTCGCGCTTTGCGATCATGGCAAGGGTGGGGGTCTGCACCCTGCCACAGGAAAGCTGGGCGTTGTATTTACAGGTGAGAGCTCTGGTACCATTCATTCCCACCAGCCAGTCTGCTTCTGCCCTTGCAACAGCTGCACGGTAAAGATTATCATAGTCATGCCCGTCTTTCAGATTGGCAAAGCCTTCTTTAATTGCTTTATCTGTGACTGAGGAAATCCACAGTCTCTTAATTGGCTTATGGCAGCCTGCTTTTTCCAGAATCCAGCGGGCCACAAGTTCTCCCTCCCGTCCTGCATCTGTGGCTATAATGATTTCTCCAATATCTTTTCGGAAAAGCTGAGTCTTTACTACGGAAAATTGCCTGCCTGTCTGGCGGATGACTACCAGCTTCATCTCCTTGGGGAGCATGGGCAAGGTCGCCATTTCCCATTTTTCATACTTTCTGTCATATTCTTCCGGGTCAGCCAGGGTTACAAGATGTCCAAGTGCCCAGGTTACTACATAGTTTTTGCCTTCGAGAATACCACCATTTTTCTGGTTTGCGCCAAGAACACGGGCAATGTCTCTGGCAACGGACGGTTTTTCCGCAATTACAAGTGATTTCATGTATACACTCCTGATTATTTTCGTATTTGATGATGTCTGCTTAAGCAAACAGTGAAATCCTCTCCATAATTGTTAAGGAATAGTTACATTATAACACACTTCAGAAATTTTTAAGAATATTTTGTTAAAATTAATTTGTAAAACGATCCCACCAATGCTATTATGTAACCATAAAAGACAGAGAATCTACATCGCAAGGCTTCAGGTTCTTTGCCACAGAGCATGCCCCCAAATACTTTCCCTGATATGTGCTTCACAATTTATGGGAGATTTTGCAAACATGTTCTAAAAACCTAGGAGAAGTTATGTATTATTTTATTGTTAATCCCAATTCCCGCTCTGGCAGGGGACGTTCCATCTGGAATGAAATTCATCAGCAGCTTATGCTTCGGGGAATTGATTTCCAGTACTGCCTTACAAGATATTCCGGACATGCTGCAGAGATTGCTTCTGATGCCTGTGCTCTTGGCACTGAATCTGAGCCTGTATATATCATTGCAGTGGGAGGTGACGGCACCATTCACGAGGTGCTCACCGGCATCACCGATTTTGACCGGGTAGTCTTCGGATACATTCCAACCGGCTCTGGCAATGATTTCTGCAGAAGCATGAGACTCCCTTTTGATCCAATGGAATCACTGGAATATATCCTAAAGGCAGAGCATATCAGCAAAATGGATGTTCCTTACCTGCTCCGCAATAATAAGAAGTCCCGATTCGGTATCAGCACGGGAATCGGATATGACGCCGGCGTATGCCAGGAGGTTCTGGCAACGCCCTTAAAGAAGATATTCAATCGTCTTGGGCTGGGAAAGCTGATTTATCTTTTCATTGCATTGAAGCAGCTGATTTTTATTAATCCAGGAAAAATGACAGTGACCCTAGATGGAGAGAATACTTTTTCCTATGACCACGTATATTTTACAGCGGTTATGAATCAGAAATATGAAGGCGGCGGTTTTAAGTTCTGCCCGGATGCTCAGCCTGACGACCAGCTTCTGGACGTGATCCTTGTGGAAGGTATCCGTAAGATAAAGCTTTTATTTTGCCTGCCTACTGCTTTTTTCGGAAAGCATGTGGGCATCAGGGGAATACATATTCTCACCTGCAGCGATATCCATGTACATAGTGCGTCCGCTCTTCCCATTCATATTGACGGGGAATCTGGCGGAATTCGCGAAGATTTAACAGTTTCCATTGAAAAAAGCTCTTTAAAAATCATTTTACCTGTGGTATAATCTCTCACGATTTGGGGGATCCGGAATTACAAGACCGGTAACCCAGATTGGAAAAGGAGTGAAAAAGACTTGGTACAATTTATAAAAAAATACAGGCATGGTCTGATCATACTTGCGTATGCCATTGTTTATATGCTTTTTTTTGAGTATCTGGAGTGCAGGCCGGTATGGGGATTTCATGTGATCGACACTGTTTTTGATGATTACATACCATTTTGTGAGTATTTTATTGTCCCCTATCTATTATGGTTTCCGTATCAGATTCTCACAGTTTTATACTTTATCTTCAGGAACAAGAATAAAAAAGAATATTATCAGTTGATTTTCAATATGATGATGGGTATGACTGTTTTCCTGATCGTGTCTTATGCATATCCAAATGTACTGCACTTAAGACCATCGGAGTTTCCAAGGGAAAACGTGTTTACAGATATGGTAAGATGGCTGTATCGGACGGATACACCGACCAATGTTCTGCCAAGTATTCATGTATTTAATTCTCTGGCAGTTCATATGTCACTTACCAATTGTGAGGCGCTGAGAGACCACAAAGGGGTAAGGTATGGATCATTGGTTCTTACATTACTTATTATCATGTCTACTATGTTCCTGAAGCAGCATTCCGTAATTGATGTGTGCTGTGGTGCTACGCTGGCGCTGTTTGGATATCTGTTTTTCTATCCGCAGAAGGCAGGAGAAGAAGCAAGTGGCATGGCAGTAGAGAGAATTGGACGGAATAATCGCAGGAAACATTATTAAAAAAAACGCGCACTTCCAGAAATGGGAAGGCGCGTTTTTTTTAACAAAAATACGAGCGGCGACAACCGAATATAGATAAAATATGCTGCAAAGTGGGGCGTGCAGATTGCAGGAATGATTTTTCAAACAGTCTTCAGAGTGCCCTGATCATTAATCAGTTAAATCCGTAGAACTTCTGGCAAAGCTTGTATGCAGCTACAGACACCTTACGTCCGCCGCGGCCTGGAAGGTTCATGAAGTTACCCATGAGGCTGTGGCGAAGTTTTCCGTAGAGGGCACGGTTCGTGGAGCGGATATATTCCAGAAGCTCCTTCTTCTTGTCGAGAGCTTCCTTTGTGCCGGAGCGGATCAGCATAATGGAGGAAATGGTAGTAATAATATCCAGATAACTGATCATGTAGGCTCTGGTGCGTTTATTCATGCTGCCGCAGCTGGTGTAGGAATTTACCATCAGTTTATTTACGCGGAGCTGCTGGTCGATTCTGCGGATCATAACTGTCTCGTTTACGGACTGGTCATCGCGGCCGATAAAGTAACGGTAGAAATTGGTATCCAGGTAGTACATGTTCTGTACATACGGCAGCGGATCAAAGGCAAAAATATTATCTACGTAGAAGGTATGCTCCGGCAGAGTCAGGTTGCACTCAAGGAGAAGCTGGGTACGGTAGATCATGGAGTGCATGAGAAGATATTTTCCCTTTGGCATGTGACCTACTTCATTCCAGGTGAAAATCTGGTTCACTGGCAGGCAGTGACGATACTGCATAACCTTCTTGCGGGTAGCACCCTGTTTCTCGTATACAAAATTACTGATGAGAAGATCAACTGTTTTGGAGCCTTTTACCAGCTCTTCCAGAGTTTTCAGGGTCTCTTTGTAGGATTCTTCATTTACCCAGTCATCGCTGTCTACAACCTTGAAATAGAGCCCCTGGGCATTGTGGATACCGGTGTTTACGGCGCCGCCGTGGCCAAGGTTTGGCTGATGGATGGCGCGGACAATGCCTGGATATTTCTCCTGGTATTCATCTGCGATCTCGGCTGTTCTGTCCTTGGATCCATCGTCAATTACAAGGATCTCTACTTCATCTCCGCCTGGTAAAAGGGATTTGATGCAGTTCTCCATATAAGCTTCAGAATTATAACATGGAATTGCTATGCTCAGTAATTTCATTTATTTTCCTCCTCATGTAGTGTAACGATTCTGTATTTTAAAATTACGCACCTTGCGATGTATTTTCCTTTTTTTCTTTGAGTTATGTTCTCAAAAACGCCAGCTGAACCGTTACATATATTTTTCATAAGCGCCAAACGCAGAAGGTATGGCGTAGTTTCTCTCTGATTCTTTTTTATCTGCAAAAAGAATTCCCGGGGCATGTGTCTGCTCCAGGGAGGACACGCGGATCCGGTACGCTTTCATCCGCCACTCAATGTGGGAAAAAATATGCCTGGCATCTGGCAGTTCTTCTATATATAAGGGCTCTGCTCCAAGCTCTTTTACGTATTCCAGGGCTTCCTCACGGTTCAGGTATCCTTCTGTATTGGGAAGCTCGTATAATCCGGCAAGAAGACCTTTCGGCGGCCGCTTGCGGATCGCAGTGCAGCTTCCATCCTGAATAACCAGCACGGTACGCTCTTCCACCACTCTTGGCTTCTTTGGTGCTTTCACCGGAAACTTTTCCATGGTGCCGTGAAGTCCCGCCTGGCAAAAGCATCTCACCGGACAAAAATCACATTTGGGCTGTCCGTTGGGGACGCACACTACTGCCCCAAGTTCCATCATTGCCTGATTAAAATCACCTGGACGGTCTTTCGGGATAATTTTCTGCAATGCGCTTTCTGTCTTTTTGCGAAATGCAGGTCTGGTAATATCTTCCGAATCTTCCGTCATTCTGGTGACTACACGGAAAACATTTCCATCTACGGCTGGCACCGGAATGCCATACGCTATAGAAGCGATAGCTCCTGCAGTGTAACTTCCTATCCCCTTTAACGAGATAAGAAGGGAAAAGTCTTCGGGAAGTCTGCCATTATATTTTTCTACCATTTCCCTGGCTGCCAGCTGCATGTTCCGCACACGGCTATAGTATCCAAGACCTTCCCACAGCTTTAACAGCTTTTCCTCCGGACAGACTGCCAGGGCCGGGATATCCGGCAGTTCCCTGATAAATCTTTCAAAATAGGGCTTTACAGCTTCCACGCGGGTCTGCTGGAGCATGATCTCGGATACCCAGGTGTAATAGGCGTTGTGCTTATCCCTCCAGGGCAAAATCCTTTTGTTCTCATCATACCAGGCAAGAAGAGGCTGTATAAACTCATCTGTCATCTAGTTTCCTCCAAACACACAGGCACTGGATTCTGTATTTCCATCCCGTCTGGCTCTACCAGACAGTCATAGGCCAGAATATGCACCCCTGCCTTTTTCGCTTTCTGTAAGGTTTCCCCAAATTCCCGGTGCGTATCCCAGTTTGGTTCAAATCTTGTAATTCCCTTCATCTGGATCACCAGAAGCAGATAAGCCTCATATCCTTCCCTCATGCAATGGATCAGCTCTTCCAGATGCTTCACGCCCCTCGCAGTAGGAGCATCTGGAAAACGGGCAATATTGTCTGCTTCCAGGGTTACACCCTTGACCTCAATAAAAGCCTTTCTCTTATCTGAACAGGCATACAGATCGAATCTGGAATTTCCATAAGTTTTCTCAGGAGTTACCTGCACTTCCTCCGGAAAAAGATGTCCTGCCCTTACCCATTCCAGGGCGGCTTTATTGGGAATCTGGGAATCCATATTGATCAGGCGTCCGCCTTTATTTACACAGACCAGATCGTATGCTGTTTTCCTTGCCGGATTACTGCTCTTTTCCAGAAAAACCTGAACACCAGGAATCAAAAGCTCCCTGCATCTGCCTGTGTTCTTTACATGAACCGTCTCTGTCTGTCCCGCAATCTCCACATGTGCGATAAATCGGTTCGGACGATCCAGGAAACGGCCTTCTGTAATATTTTCGTATTTCATAGTTCACCTCGTGCTGCTGCCTGACTCCCAAAACGTGTCTGAAAAAGGCTTTCTTCAATGACAGTCTCAAGAAATAATGTAACTATTTCACTGCAATATAAAACTGACCAATAGTTCAAAAGCAACAGTCACCTTTCCTATCATAACATAAAATCGGCAAAAAGCCAGTTAAAATTGAAAAATCCCATATTAGGAGATTGATTTTTTTGATTTTCCTATATAGAATAGAAACCGTCAGATTTCAAAACAGAATGAGAAAAGAAGCAATTTAAGAATTTTAAGCACACCAGAAAGGACTAAAAACCTCAAATGGACAGTATTATTTTTGATATTGACGGAACTATATGGAATTCCACCGACGTTGTAGCTATGGCGTGGAATAAGGCTTTAGAAAAAGAGAATCTTGATGTCCGTGTGACAGCTGATCAGCTGAAAGGGCTGTTTGGCAGACTTCTCCCGGATATTGCGAAGGCAATCCTTCCAGAACAGACTGAAGCGGAGCAGCTTCGGGTCATCGATATCTGCTGCCAGGCTGAGCACGATCTGCTGCGTGCGATGGGGGCACCTGTTTACGACGGACTGGAAGAAACTTTGAAGGAGCTTAACAAACGCTACCCTCTTTTTGTAGTAAGCAACTGCCAGGCTGGATATATTGAGCTTGTTTTTGAGAAAACAGGGCTGGGAAAATACTTCACCGGTCATCTGTGTCCAGGAGACAGCGGGGAAGCCAAGGCAGCTAATATCCGTTCTATTGCTAAGAAATATCAGCTGAAAGCACCTGTTTATGTAGGAGACACCTTCGGGGATTACCAGGCATGTCAGGAGGCAGGGGTACCATTTGTATTTGCTTCCTATGGATTCGGACAGGTGGATACACCGGATTATATGATTGAGAAGCCAGCGGATCTGTTGAAATTATTCTAATTATTTATACAAATTTTTATTAGCAGTCCTTGCTTTTTCAAAAAATAGTGCGTCTAACTCATTACTGAAGTAACGAGAATGCGACACACAGTTATCCAACAGCAGATTGGCGGAATGATTTTTCAAACAGGCTCCAGTACAACTCAATATCTGGATTACAAAAGAAGCACCTGTATATCAATTTCCAGATATACAAGTGCTTCTTTTTCATCTTATTTCTTACATTTCTTGCGAATCACTACCACCATGATAATGAAGATAATAATTACTGCTGCCAGATAAATGATATCGTACACATAGCTCTTGATCACCATATCCAGACCGGTGAGGATTCCGAAAATGAGCAGGGTCACGCCGGAAACCAGCTGAACCTTTTTGTCATCGTAAAGCTTCTTACGCTCAGCGGCATTTCCGCCTTTCATAAGAATATCTCCATGACCGGTAAGAAGCATAACTCCCATTACAAGAGCTGCTATAGTCAGTATCATATCAAATGAATCCATATTCATATTAACTTATTCTCCACTTCTTTTGTGTTGTTCTGCTATCCGCAGCCTCAAAGACATGCAGCTGCCTTTTCATTCAGCTAGAGCATGTTTGAAAAATCATTCCCGCAATTTTCCAGTCAGATAAATGATCTTTTAGTAGAAGCACACGATCGGCACATTGGTATCAATAATGCTGTACAGAGTAGCTGCTGCATCCAGCGGCATATTGATACATCCATGGGATCCGGCGTAGGTATAGCGGTCACCACCGAAATATGCCTGCCAGGTAGCGTCATGGAAACCGATTCCGCCGTTAAACGGCATCCAGTAGGTAACCTGGGTTTCGTACTCGTAAGTGCCGTCCGGCTTCTTCTCTCCACGAAGCACATCCGGGCTCTTCTTATAATACAGGGTGAAAATTCCCGGAGGTGTGGCTCTGTCATCATAACGGATATCTCCGGAAACAATGTCAGAGTCAAAGATGATGCTGCCATTCTGGTAATAGTACATGTGCTGACTACTCAAATCTACCTCGATATAGGTACTTCCAATGTCATTGTATCCATAAGAATTGGCTCTCATGGAATATACCGGTTCCCGTGTAGTCTGAGTGCCTGTACGGATTTCTTCTGTCAGCTGTGCTGCTTCTGCGTCCTGATCGATCTTCCAGCCATATGCAGAGCCATAAACAGAAACGGTACGGCCACTGGTCGTATTAAAGGAACGTGTTGTTCCAACTGTATCATGCTCACTTGCCAGCTGTGCCACAAAATCCTTGATATGCTGGGTAAAGGAAGCATCATCCTGCACCAGCTGTCCCTTGTCATCAAACTGCAGCCATTCCTTAAGGGTGCTTCCGTCAAGAGTGACTGTCTGCTCTCCAAATGTATAGGTAATGCTGGCCTTGGTATAATTATTATAAGCATCCCTGGTGGCCTGAAGAGTAGGATCATCGCTGGTCACTGCTGCCACTGCATATACATCCGGCGTATTTCCCAGATCAATGGAGGTCTGGCTTCCGGAAATGGCGGTATCCAGCGCTTTATAGGCTTCCTTCACCTTCAGCTTGCTGCCCTCAGTCTCAGGAACAATGGTAAACTCGCTTCCCTCAAGCGCCACATATGCATTCTCCGGCTCAACCTGGTTTTCTGCCTGTGCACACTTTAATTCCTTTACTTCACTCTGAAGCAAACTCTTATCAAAAGTCACATTCTCCTGGGTGGTATAGCTTCTGGTCTCCATGAACCCTTTTACCCATTCATATGGCTTCTGCTGCTTCAAAAGATCCAGAACTTCTCCATCAGACACATAGCGGTAATTGATCTGGTTTCCGCTGATGGTCTGCGGCTCCTGGTTCCGCGCGGTAACCTCAATGGAATAATCCTCCACATTGCCTGCAATCAGCTGCTCTGTCTCGTAGGCAGTCTTATTGGAACAGTTGATTCCGTTAATATAGGTTCCTTCAAAGAATCTGTCTGCATAATAGTAACTCACTGCTCCATAAGCGCATCCTGCTGTCACCGCAAGAATAGCTGCCACAATTCCCGTAACTTTAAGTCCCTTATGCTTCTTCCTGGGAACAGGGATGATCTTCTCATCCAGTTCCTCATCAGTAATAGGAACATAGGAAATCTTCGTCGGACGGGCAGATCTGGCTGCCGGCTTCGGAGACGGTCTGGCAGATTTCTTAGAAGTCTGCTTCTCAGGCTGGTTAGGTGCTGCCGCACCGGCAGAATCTTTTCTTCGGTGCTTTCTGCCTTTATTTGAATAGGGCGGAATAATCTCCACCTGAAGCTCTTTTTCAGATGTTTCCGGTTCATCTGCAGATTCAGCGTCCTCTGAATCTTCTTCCTCTGAATTCTCTTCTTCAGATTCTGTCTCTTCCTCGTCCCAGAAGTCCTCTTCTTCCGTGCTCAGCTCTGCCTCATCCTGGTCGTACTCTTCTTCCTCTGGATACTCCTCTTCAGAATCCTGCTCAGCCAGTTCTTCTGCATCGGAATCGTCTTCCCCCTCCCAGGAATCAAAATCGCTCTCCTGGTCATCTTCATCATAAAAGTCTGCGCCGTGGAATTCCTCGTCCAGATCTGCTTCAAGACCTGCCATAGCCGAATCTATTTTATCTTCAAAGTCTCCCGGGCTTCCCTGAGTATGCTTGTTGTCCTTACTCATGTATAAAACTCTCCTCTGATAAAAACACTGTTTGAACAAGGCTTCTCCATCTAATGGCGAAACCTTGTTTCATTATAACATATATTTTCCATTTTGTATCTTAAAATGTATATTTCCTTCAAAAGAATCCCTTTAATGTTAATTGCAATTCAAACTTCCACCCCAAGAGCTTATCCGTGAAAGTTAATTCTTCCGAAAGAATATGTGGAAATTACCCTTTCAAACTGGAAACTCGGATTGCAATCGACCTTTTTTCAGCCTTAACAGTCTATAACAGATTCATTTTATTAAATCACGTTTACGGATTTGTAATCCTGGCTTTCACTGCAGACATAATTTTCTCTTCATATCCTTCATCACATAGAAGTAAAGTACAATAAGAAGGACTGTTGCTACAATCCATGCAAATGGACTGGCCATGCATGCCATTGTATAACTTCTGGCATCTGCTGCAACAACTGCCATCACACCTCTTCCAATAAGCTCTGCCACGCCTGAGAGCATAGGAAGAAGCCCATATCCCATTCCCTGAAAGCCATTACGGTAACAATTGACCACATAAAGGGGAATCATAAACATTCCAACACAGCGAAGATATGTATCCACCATAGGGATCACCGCCTCTGCATTATCAGAGATAAACAGATAAGAAAAGCTTTTTCCCACAAAAAACAGGACAAATCCTACAACAACAGCATATGCACAGCCGATCACATCTGCACACCGGAACCCCTGACGCACACGGTCCAGCTTACGCGCACCAACATTCTGTGCACTATATGTAGACATTGTAGTTCCTATAGCTACAAATGCCTGGGTAAAGATATTATCAATCTTAGAGCCTGCTGTAAAGGCCGCAACTGCATAAGAGCCAAGTATATTCAAAGAACTCTGTACCATCATGCCTCCAATGGCTGTAATGGAATACTGCAGTCCCATGGGAATTCCCACACTGATCTGTTTTACGGCAATATCACGGTTAAAATACCAGTCTTCTTTTTTCATCTTTAGTTCCGGCACGGCCTTCCACATATAAATCAGGCAAAGAACTCCTGACACTCCCTGTGAAATAACGGTAGCCCAGGCAGCTCCCGGCGCTCCCCAGTGAAAAAAGATAATAAATACAAGGTCAAGTACAATATTCAGTCCTGCCGCCAGAATCAAAAAGTAAAGAGGCGTTTTGCTGTTTCCCAGTGCCCTTAAGATACTGGACACCAGATTATACAATACCTGGGTAAAAATTCCGGCACAGATGATCATAATATAACCATATGCACCATCAAAAATATCTTCAGGTGTATGCATGAATACAAGAAGCCTGTGCATTCCCAACATGCTTACTGCAGTCATAACAACTGCGATCACAGCAGAAAGAATTGCTGCATTACCAACCGTCTTACGCATCTCATCCATTCTTCCTGCTCCGAACTTCTGAGAGGTAAGAACTGTAACTCCTGTTGTAACCCCCATCAGAAATCCAATAATAAGGAACGTAATGGTTCCAGTAGCGCCTACCGCTGCCAGCCCCTTGGTTCCAACAAACTTTCCAACAATAACTGCATCTGCCATACTGTACAGCTGTTGAAAAACATTTCCCAGAAATACAGGAATAGTAAAATTCAACAGCATTTTCATGGGCTTTCCCACAGTCATATCTGTCTGCATATTCAGTTTTCCTCCATAAGAAAAAATATCGTTTGAGAGGGATTATAGGCGATATTTTTTCTACTTTCAAGCCCCTTTTTTTATTATTTTGCAACTATTCAGCAGGTGCTGTTCCCCGAGGTGTTTATTTGTGAACGCAGTCCATAGGATTGTATTATTTTAAGCGCTTGACAAAAACCATTTTCTGCCATACTATAAGAACCACATAACGAAATGTTAACGTGTGAAAGACATCTGTCTTTTTCGCGCTTACGTTTATATCTGCTGCCAGACTATGAACGGGAACCACGATCAAACGGCAGCACTACTATTTTTAAGAAGGGAGTTCCCCATGGGAGAAAAAGTTATAAACGCAGCCCTGCTTGGGCTTGGAACAGTTGGAACCGGTGTTTACAAGGTTCTGAAGAACCAGGAAGAAGAAATGACAGCCAAGATCGGCTGCAAGGTTAAAATACGCAAAATACTTGTCCGCAACCTGGAAAAGGCAGCTGGCAAGGTAGATGATCCGGCTGTCCTTACCAATAGCTGGGAGGATATTAAAGCAGATCCTTCCATTGACATTATAATCGAACTGATCGGCGGAATCGAACCTGCCAGAACCTATATTCTGGATGCTCTTCACGCAGGCAAGCACGTAGTAACAGCAAACAAAGATCTGATTGCCGTCCACGGAAAAGAACTTATGGACACAGCCAGAGCTTCCCATGTGGATTTTCTCTTTGAAGCAGCTGTAGCAGGCGGAATACCTATTATCCGTCCTTTGAAGCAGTGCCTGGCAGGCAACCACATGAGCGAGGTTATGGGTATTGTAAACGGTACTACCAACTTCATCCTCACAAAAATGTCCCAGGAGAATATGGAATTTAAAGATGCACTGGCACTTGCCACAGAGCTTGGCTATGCAGAAGCGGATCCCACTGCGGATATTGATGGACTTGATGCAGGACGCAAGGTGGCTATTCTCGCCAGCGTTGCTTTTAATTCCAGAGTGGTATTTGATGATGTTTATATCGAAGGAATCACAAAAATTTCCGCCAAGGACATCCGCTATGCAAAAGAGATGGGCTGTGCCATCAAGCTTCTTGGTGTTGCCCGCAATACTGAGTCCGGTGTAGAAGCTTACGTCTGCCCGATGCTGATTCCAAATGATCATCCTCTTGCAACCGTTAATGATTCCTATAATGCGGTCTTTGTCCATGGAGATGCTGTAGAGGATGCCATGTTCTTCGGACGAGGTGCAGGCGAGCTTCCTACTGCAAGTGCTGTAGTTGGAGATATTTTTGATATTGTGCGCAATATGGAAGCAGGCTGCTGCGGCCGTATCGGATGTACCTGCTATAAACAGCTTCCTGTGAAAAAAATGGAAGATACCTACAACCGTTACTTCCTTCGCCTTCATGTAGAAGACCGCTGCGGTGTACTTGCTGAAATGACAGAGGTTTTCGCCAAATATCACGTAAGCATTGCCCAGATCATCCAGAAGGACAGCCAGAACCAGGACGACCATCTTGCAGAGGTTGTTGTGATCACTTCCAAGGTTCGTGAGGGTGACTTCAAGACAGCGGTACAGGAGCTTTCCAATAAGTCTTCGGTAAAGCGTATTTCAAAGACTATCCGAGTTTATAGGAAGTAATTAGAAAAATCAAAATTATATTGTACATATGTTTATCTTAAGCATACAGTCAAAGGCACGATTCGTTCGTGCCTTTTTTATGTAATAAGCTGTTATATAAAAAGCCTGCCAAGGCAGAATTCTTTCTCATCAGAACTCCCATAGTAAATACTGCTAAAAATAGTTTCCAGAAATAAAAAAAATTGTGATTGAAAAATCCCAGATTTTTGATACTATATATAAGGAACAACAAAAGGGAAATTTTATCATATAAAGGAGCACATTATGAGCAAAAAACCAACGGTTTTAATGATTCTTGACGGATATGGCCTGAATGAAAGACATGACGCAAACGCTGTATACGAAGCGAACACACCTGTCATGGACAAGCTGATGGCTGAATATCCTTTTGTAAAAGGTAATGCAAGCGGACTGGCTGTAGGTCTTCCGGACGGACAGATGGGTAACTCCGAGGTTGGTCATATGAATATGGGTGCAGGCCGTATCGTATACCAGGAGCTTACCAGAATCACCAAAGAGATTCAGGACGGAGATTTCTTCAAAAATGAAGCACTTCTTGCAGCTATGAAGAATGCCAAAGAAAATGATTCCGCGATCCACTTCATGGGTCTTCTTTCTGATGGTGGTGTTCACAGCCACATTACTCACCTTTTTGGTCTTCTTGAAATGGCTAAGAAAGAGGGACTTAATAAAGTTTATGTACACTGCTTCCTGGACGGCCGTGACACCCCTCCGGCTTCCGGAAAAGGATATATCCAGCAGCTCCAGGCGAAGATGGATGAGCTTGGCGTAGGTGAGATTGGTGTTGTTTCCGGACGTTATTACGCAATGGACCGTGACAACCGCTGGGATCGTGTTGAGCTTGCTTACAACGCACTTACCAAGGGCGAGGGTGTTAAGGGAACCGACGCAGCTGAGGCTGTACAGGCATCCTATGACGACGGCAAGACAGACGAATTCGTTCTTCCAACAGTCATTGAGAAAGATGGCAAACCAGTTGCCGTTGTTTCTGATAAAGATTCTGTTGTATTTTTCAACTTCCGTCCTGACCGTGCACGTGAGATCACAAGAGCATTCTGCGATGACGAATTTACAGGTTTCGCAAGAGAGAAACGCCTTGACCTCACATATGTATGCTTCACAGATTACGATGACACCATCGGAAATAAGCTGGTTGCATTCCACAAGGTTCAGCTTCACAACACATTCGGCGAGTACCTTGCAGCTCACAACATGACTCAGGCACGTATCGCTGAGACAGAGAAATATGCTCACGTAACCTTCTTCTTCAACGGTGGCGTTGAGGAGCCAAACAAGGGCGAGGACAGAATCCTTGTGAAGTCCCCGAAGGTTCCGACTTACGACCTGCAGCCAGAGATGAGCGCTCCGGAAGTTTGTGAGAAGCTTGTTGCAGCAATCAAATCTGAGAAATATGATGTGATCATCATCAACTTCGCCAACCCGGATATGGTTGGTCATACAGGTGTTGAAGCTGCTGCTATCAAAGCTGTTGAAGCTGTTGATGAGTGCGTAGGAAAGGCTGTAGAGGCTCTGAAGGAGGTTGACGGACAGATGTTCATCTGTGCTGACCACGGTAACGCAGAGCAGCTTGTAGACTATGAGACAGGCGAGCCATATACTGCTCATACCACCAATCCGGTACCGTTCATTCTGGTTAATGCAGACCCGAAATATACTCTTCGTGAGAACGGCTGCCTGGCAGACATCATCCCGACTCTGATCCAGCTTATGGGCATGGAGCAGCCAGCTGAGATGACTGGTAAATCACTTCTGGTGGAGAAATAATCCGCTTATACAGCTCTGTTGCTTTAAAGGGTGCTGGCTTAAATGCCAGCGCCTTTTTTATTATGTCCTTTTTTATTATGGCACAAAAAGAACAGCTCTGACAGATTTTCCATCCATCACAGCTGTTCTATTATTCCTGATACCTATTGTCGCCAGCTCTTTCTGAATTATTGTTTCCCTTATACAACAACACGATCTAAATCGTACTTCCACTGTTTACTACTTCTTATATAAAAACTACTTCTCACTGAGCTCCTTCAAAAGCTTCTGAAGATGGCGGATATAATGAAACCCTGCACACAGAGTTACCGAAATAATAACAGACAACAGTGCAGCCATAACCACATATACCACAGCGCCAGATTTCGCCCCTGCTACCATACAATAAAACAGACACGCAGACAATGCAGCTGCAAATACAGTGGAACCTGCTATTTTTAATCCTTTTCGCATATCTTAGTCCTCCCAGATAGGGTGGCTATAATCACCCTGTTATGTTTTTCATTTTAAACCCATAATAGAGATATGGCAAGAACAAAATGGACAGGAATTTGAGTGATGATAAAATACGACAGATTCTGGGAGACATTGAAAAAACGCCATATTTCACAGTACTATCTCATTAATGAGTGTGGAATCGAAAAAAGGTTATTGCGCAGACTTCGCGACAATGAAAATGTAGAAATCTTTTCATTAGACCGAATATGCACTGTTCTTAACTGTGATCTGGATGATATAGTAGAATACGTACCCAATAACCCTGATATCACTGAGGATGCGAAAACAGCCCAAAAAGAGGCAGCCGCATCACATCCTGCTCACACTCCATCGAAATAACTGGTGCTTCAGACTCCCACAGTATAAACCATACATAAACTATACGTGTCTCAGCTCTGATAAACACGTTTTTTTGAAAAAGAATAAAAATACTTACATTTTTATTTTTTTGCACGGATGCCTAATTCTTTGTTTCGGCTGAGTGGAGAGAGTCTGGAATTATTTTTAGAGCATTTTGTTCTTTTTTCATATTGTTTTTAATTAATCCAGGGTATTAATTTTTCCATAAAGAACCCTGCTGCATAAAAAACACCGCCAGGTGACTTTCGCATTTTATCTGCGAATTTTCATCTGACGGTGTTTTTATCTTAAAAATTATTTATTCAACCTCTTCCGGCTCCATACTCAGCTTATGCTCCACTTCTGTGCCAATATCATACTTCTGTCTGTATTCCTTAAAATAAGTGTAATATTCCAGACTGTCTGTAGGATAAATTCTGGAGTTGTGAATGTGGATATCGGTTGTCTCTTCCCCACTTTTCATAAGTGCTGTCATGGCACTTGCACAGTGGGAAGCAATACGTCCAAAGCTGTTCAGAATATCGCTGAACACAGTTCCCTCTTCCAGTCCGCATTTGCCCTGGCTGAGGCGCTCTGCATGGCGCATCTTCAGTTCATCACAAAGTCTGGTGATTACCACGCCAAGTGGTGCAACACGCTGTGCGGCTTCTCTGTCATCGTTCATAAATGCATTGCAGGTCACATTGATTTCCTCACGGACTGCATCCATAACTACATTCAGCTCATCCCATGCTGTCTGAGAGAAATTCGTGTGGTTGTCATGCATTTCGTTGGACATATGTGCGATGTAGGAAGCGTGATCGCCAATTCTCTCAAAGTCATTGATAGTGTGCAGATAAAGGGAGGTCTGGCGCGTCTGGGCGGTGTTCATCTCACGTTTGGTGAGCTGGATCAGATACTCTCCAAGACGGCTCTCATATTTGTCGATCAGGTCTTCCTTACGCTGTACCTTGTCATATTTATCCTGCTGATAATCATTCAGAAGGTTCATAGCTCTGTTTACATTCTTACGAAGCTTCTTGGCCATACCATTCATAGCACGATGACACTGTCCGATTGCAAGTGCAGGATAATTTAACAGACGCTCTTCCAGAAGATCGAAGTCTGCCTCGTCCTCCAGCTCCTCTGCGCTGTCCTTAACCAGATAGCAAACCAGTTTCTCCAGCTTGGAAATAAACGGGAAAAGCACCACAACGGTAGCCACACGGAAAATGGTGTTCAAAAATGCGATGGATACCGGAGTCATGATCATATCCAAAAATCCAAAATGAATGAACGCATTCAAGGTATAGAATACAATGGACCACAGGATCAGACCGAATAAGTCATTCAGCAAATATACAAGAGCTGTTCTCTTACCGTTCTTATTCGCTCCAACTGCAGAGATCAGTACCGGACATGCAGCACCAACACCGATACCAAGAACAATTGGAAATGCACTTGCAAAGGTGAGGATTCCGGTTACGGAAAGAGCCTGCAGCACACCAACTGTTGCAGATGCACTCTGAAGCACTGCGGTAAATGCAATACCTACCAGAATACCTGCAATTGGGTTGGAAAACATTGTCAGCATATCAATAAATACAGGACTTTCACGAAGAGGAGAAACTGCTCCACTCATCATCTGCATACCATTCATCAGAATAGCAAAGCCCAGCATAATGTTTCCAATATTTCGGTATACAGATCTCTTACAGACCATACGAAGCATGATACCGATTACAGCAACTACTGCTGAAATAGTGGCTGTAGAAAGAATACTTGCAATTCCACCGGAGCCCTGGATATAAGACAGACACAGAATCCATCCTGTAATACTGGTTCCGATATTTGCGCCCATGATAATACCAATTGCCTGTTTCAGCTTCATCATACCGGAGTTTACAAAACCGATTACCATAACGGTAGTGGCGGATGATGACTGGATTACACTGGTAACACCTGTTCCAAGTGCTACTCCCTTCAGCGGGGTATTGGTCATTTTGTAAAGGAATGCTTCCAGCTTATTACCAGCAACGGATTTCAGTCCGTCTCCCATCAGCGACATTCCAAAAAGGAAAAATGATACTCCGCACAGCAAAGATAAAACCATTGAAAAAATTGCCATGTTCTAATCCTCTGTTGTCGTTTCCCTCTGCCAATTCTGCAGAGGCGACCTTTCTTTTCAAAGTATTTTCTTTTGTTAACGTGGATTTTTCTCAATTTTTACATATCCTTAATCATTATGCCATAATCATAGGCTGATTACAATATTTGATTAATTTCAAATTGTAATTTTTTGCGGTTCAAAATTTCCATTTTTCTGTATAAACTGACGAAATATATGGTAATTTTTATTTCTATTCAGCTTACTGACGATAAGTAGATACCATTATGCAAGAATCTTACACACAACCGGCATCTCTCTTATCAGTGACATCACTATATATGAAATTCCCATCTTCTGATTACCATGTAATTTAAGCGTTTAATTGCTTTTTATCTGGATTAATATATCTGATCTGCCAGATAATGCATTTAATTGATACTGGAACTGCAACAAGACAGGCAATAGCACCAAATAGCATAATCGCAACATCCTGAAAGAGGAATCTGGAATTGAGAATGATTTCCAGACTATATTTTTGTGTCTGCACATAGGAAAACAATAAAATACTCCCTCCAAGATATGCAAAAAGCAACGTGTTTACTGTTGTGCCTATAATTTCTTTTCCCACCTGATACCCTGTTGAAGTAAGTTCTTTCTCTACCAGACTGTTTTTATGAGTCCAGACTTCATACACAGATGACGTCACAGACAGTGCAGTATCAATGACAGCTCCCAGAGTGCTGAAAACACTTACAAAAACAGCCACATGAAGCATATTAATACTGATATCTGTGTTGTAATAGTACATAAAATCCTCTTCTGAAATCTGAAGTTCATTTAAGCCATAACTTCCTGTTCTCCACGTAATAACAAAAATCGGAATAAACAGAATCAGCATTACAAACAGTGTAGCCAGAAAGGCAGCTCGCGTTTTGACATTATTTCCATTCTGATAAAACAGAGAATTATAACAGACACCTGCTCCTGCCGCCAGTATCAGAAGCAGTGCGGGAAAACCAGCTGACATCAATATAACCGAAAAAAACAGAATAATAATATTACCTGCCAGTGCCATGATTGAAACAGCTCCACGTTCTCCTCCAATTGTAATCATCAAAAAAAGCAGCACTAATGTAAGAAAAAGAATCATTATTTTCCACTCCTTTTCAGTGATGGTATTTTCATAATAATCGAAGCAATTAAAACAGATACTGGTATTGCCAACACTATTCCAATACTTTCTATCAGAAAGCGACAGATATCATATGGAATGTGATATCTTACAAGCGTTATAAATCTGATCTCATTATTCATTTTAAGAATAAACATTGGAATCATGCCACTTACAAGAACAAATAGCAGTACATTTATCATGGTTCCCATAATATCATATCCGATTTCCCTTCCCGAATGTATCAGCTTTCTTATAGAAACTGATGGATTTTTGCGAACAATTTCACCAGTTGCTGCACTTATAGTGACTGTTACATCCATAATCGCTCCAAGCCCTGTCAGCATAATATCTGTCCAGAATATGTCGGCTGAATTACTCATGCTTCCAAGGTATTCCAGATTAGAATAATCTAAATCTCCATACCTGTGAATAGAAAAATCAAACAGCATCATAATCAGGAAAAGAACACATAAAGTCGAAAAAACAGCAGCCCATGTTTTCCTGTGAATTCCATTCAGACAGATCAATGTAGTCAACGAAAAAAGAAGTGCAATTACATTACATATTCTCAGAATATTCTTTCCATCTCCCAACAGTTGAAATCCGTACGCAAAAATCAATGTATTCAGTATCACTGATACGATCGTATAACCCCCCTGTTTTCTCGTAATATAGATCAGAAGAATAATCAGACCCCCCACCAGTACGACCAGATAGATGTCACGTTTTACAGAACGTATAGTTTTTCCAGGTTTGTCTTTTGACCCATTCAGAAGTACCGTATCTCCTTTATGGTATTTCTGCGTCTGAACCTGTGAAGAAGTGTATTCGTTAGAAAGTGTAATTTCTTTACCTTTATATGCACCGTTCAATATCCGGGCTGTAATTTTCTGAGTATAATAGTGTTCTTCTGCACCTCTGGTTCCTTCTCTGCTCATGGTTTCCATTTCTGATACAGAACATATTTTTGCCAGAGGAGTGTGATAGAATCTGGCATTAAAACAGGTAAATATAACACAGATAATATAAATGCCAGCTAAAAGATATTTTTTATGAGATAGACAAAATTTCATTGAATTTATTTTCTCCTTCCAGATTAATATTTCTGCCAATATCGCATTGTACGCTTTTATTCGATGTTGGTCAATGTAAATTGCAGATTATTTGCAAATATTGTTGGCATTTTGATACTGTTCACTGGTAACGTTCCGCGAGGTGTTTTTTGTGAACAAAGTTCACAGTAACGGCATTTTTTTTCTGTCCCGCGCCAGCATCTATAATACAAATAGTTTGCATTTACACAAAATTATTTTCTATTTCCGGAGTTAATAAATGATAGATAAAAGGCCCCAAAGCTCTGTTTCAAACATTCTGATGGAGCAAAATATATACCTTATAAATAGTTTTCTTGAATCAAGCTATCTCTGTTTAATAAATAGGATAAACATATTCCTCTTCTGACGGCTCTGCGTCTTCTATATCAGTGACAGTAATTTCCATCCCTTTATGTTTGTCATAGTGATATGTACCTGTTACATTTATCCATGCATCCTGCGTCAAATCAGAAGGCAGGTACCATATTGGTAACCTCAATCTTATCCCCTCCAACCTTTGTTGCAAAATCATACATAGGATAAAAGCTTGCCATAACATTTATTTTTTTCCAGAAGAAGTATCCTCAGTTTCTGCTGCATATGCCAGATTAAAAGAACCAATGCCAAGTGCTATTGTAGCTGCAAGTGCTGTTCTAGTTAATAATTTTTTTCTCATAATAAAATCCTTTCTGCACAAAGCTGATGTGCCTGAAAATAAAATTTCAAAAGCATATTATCTCATCCGCTTAAAATAAGCGCAAACCATTTGCGTTTATTAAAATAACGCATAGAATACCGGCCGTCAATAATATTTGCAAATTATTTGCATTTCTGGAGCATAATTGACTTAGACGAAATAAAAAGATACAATAGAAAAAAGCACATATGAAAGGAATAAAGAAAATGGCTGAGCGAAAACCCTATACTACAAAAACAAGACAGATTATTCTGGAGTATTTGAAGTCCCAGAAGGCTGTCACTGTCAGTGTGGCTGATATTGAAAAATATTTAAAAACTGAAGGAATTAAGGTAAATACAACAACTGTATACCGATATCTTGACAAGCTTTGCGCCGAGCATATTGTAATCAAATATCCGGATCTGAACAGTGATAAAGCTGTGTTTCAGTTTGCAGGAGAAGAAAAAAAATGCACAGAACACCTACATCTGAAATGCATCAGATGTGGCAAGGTTGTGCATCTTGACTGTGACTTTATGGATGAATTTAAAGAGCATTTGTATAAAGATCATGGCTTCCGGCTGCATTGCAGCGGAGATATGCTTCATGGCATCTGTCAGGACTGTGAAAACAAAAAAATTTCTTCTCCACAGAGCTGACTGTCTTTTCCTGAGTGTATTGCCGGTTCTGCACATAGGAAAACCTTCTTTTTCACAGAAAAAATGGCACACAAGAGAATATTCGCCTCTGGTGCTGTCAGCGAAACATTCCATACATCCTCAGCACTCATAATCAGACGGCCATTTTCCTTTGTTTCAGCAGCACAACACGAGATGGAAAACCTGTCAATTTCTCTGGTCTGCCAGACAGTTTTTCCACTGAGGATCGCTGCCTTTTCTTCTATTGTCATCTTTTCAACCAATTTTTGCTGTTTCATAATTGTTTTCCATCCCACTTTCATCCTTATT
>ENA-OQLI01000457-OQLI01000457.1-human-gut-metagenome-genome-assembly--contig:-NODE-457-length-49948-cov-9.486341_pt1 | contig 49948 bp, 50 predicted proteins | sample MGYA00242805_ERZ504812 | MGnify/ENA primary metagenome ERZ504812 (study PRJEB26092, sample SAMD00036430) | human gut metagenome | host: Homo sapiens | study: EMG produced TPA metagenomics assembly of... | reverse complement strand
TATAAAAGAGTCCCAGCTTGCTTCTTAGCGTATCTCAACAAAATCAACCCTGTTTCAAATGGCTATTCTTCAATAGCTTGTTTCAGTGCGCCATTTTTCGGCTGGCCTCTACTTTCTTTCACACTAATTCACCTGCCTTTATGAGTTTATCACCCATCCACTATATCATAGGTGGGTGATAAAGTGGGTGATAAAGTGAGTGATAAATTTATTTTTTCTCATTATTCCTTATTTATGCACTTTTGCATTTCCACATCCAGACTCAATTTCACATAAGAATCCGGTCTCAACTTTCGGTTGATCTTCTGCAACAACGTCACACATTCCACATGCCCCGAGACACCAGCATGAATGTCATCCGTATGAGGAAACATATCCACGATAACCGCTGTCGTCGGAAACATATCATGTATTTCCCTCGTGTTAATTAATACCCTATCTCGCTTTCTTCAGCAATTGAAGGACCAACATACTTGCCATTTTCAAAAATCTTTTTAACTTTTACAGGCACGGCAGAAATTAACTCAGTTCGCTTAAACTCAAATTTTCCCAAGTAGATCTTTTGGGGCAGATTGCCTTCAGTGAAACGAAAAGTGCGTCCTTGTATCTCCTTAAAGTATAATCCTGAGTACTGCACATATTTATTATCAACAACTTTGGTAAACATGTCAGCGCAGGCTATTCCATACTGATCTTCTCCGTAACCTAAATCAAGGATAAATAGCATGCCACTATGATAATCAACATATTCGCACAATCTGTAGTATTCGCTTTGAACTATCTGCGGTAATCCCAGATCTATAAGATTGTCCTCAGACAGATCACATGCCCCAAGGAGTAAGAAGAACATATAGAAAGATGCATCCCTTATCTCCTCTATCCTTTCAAGCTGATGTATATTGTCTTTATGGAAATAACCATTTCTCAAATCCGCATACTTAAAGATTGCCTCACGAACAAACTTTTTTGTCTTCCATACAAGATCATTTCTGAAAATAGTCGGGGCATTGATCTTTACAAACATAGCCATAGAACCTAGCGTTGCGTCAATTGCTTTATCAGCAATATTCTGATCGTCCAGTTGTACTTCTGAAGGAAGATCTTTTCTGGAATAATCTTTTCTTATGGTAAGGCCTTGATTCTTATGCAAACAGATCAAATCAAAAAGCAGCTGTTCAACAGCTTTAAAATACCCCATCCCAATAATTGTGAGATCTATTGCTTTGGCCTTCTTCATTGAATCGTAAAGCCATTCAGCAGTAATTAAGCTCTCGGCAAAATCTCTTGAACCCAGCATAGTTAGAAGTGTTTTATCATCTAAGAACTGCTTCCTGATTTTCTTATACTCTCCATCCCAAAGTTCGAAACCGTTATATTTCATGGAAAGGAGTTTATCATACCCATAGTTTACAAGCTCCCTCTCAACATTCTTTCTAAAGTTTATCAACGAGCTTGGAATCAAAGTTTTAATAGTCACATATCCTATATAACTATTAACTTCTGAAATATACGTAGTAACAGCCGTATTGAATCGTTCATACTCTTCCTGTCCAAAATATTCTTCAAAAAACCATTTTATCGAGTAAATATTATATCCTCGACCCGGATCTGACTCATCCTCATTATGCCCAACCAGTTGTAGGTAAGCGTAATCAAACATCAAGTAAATATACTTGCACTTTTCACATGAGTTTTGCTTCATTAGTTCTCTGATTGCATCTGGTTCACCATCTTTCTTTTTCCAAAGGCTGCTATCTTCTATATCTTTAAACAGTATCAATGTTCTTGAACGATTATCTTTGAATGCAAATCTCACTTTGCCAAGTACCTTCTCATTTTTTGAGAAATCAATGGAAATATCTTCTGTAGAATATTCATACATTTTAAGCAACTGACTTATGATGAAGTGAAGACATGAAACGGAAATGTCATTTGCCCCTTTATATACTGTAACTGATTTTTCAAAGTCCTCTCCTCCAAAATTAAAGAGAGCCTGCTCTTGCACGATATTCCATTGAAGGTCTTTCACCTCTAATCTGTCTGCTCGAGGAGCTCTGAGGGATTTGATTCTGTTCAATGCTTGTTCGAACAGACTGGAATAATTAAACTTCTTTTCCATGAAGTGTTCCTCCTTCTAAAAAGGGCACACGACCCTTTCAGATCCTGTGCCCACGTCATTAGACCTCCACTATGGATGTGGAAATGTAGTGTTTTGCTACAACACCACTCGCAGCGAGTGCAAGAGCACCAATAAGATCTAAGACGAATACGATGGTTGTGGAATTTACCTTCATGGCAGTTCCTCCTTTTGATGTAAGTGGGCAAACGCCCCTGATCTCGGACCCCATCGTAATTAATAATTATATCCAATTTTTGCCAACTTTTCAACGAAAATTTCTTGTATATTTACTTTTCTCCTAATTAAAATGAAACTGCAGCCCTGTTAAAAGAGCTGCAGTCGTGTTATTACACATCAACCTCCTGTGACAATCCCGATTTGAATTCAACAACCAGTTTCTCATCGTACACCACAATTTTCTCAATGAGCCTCCTGACCAGAGCCTCTGAGTATTCTGTGACAGCTGTTGATTGCTCCTCCAGAAAGGAAGCGAGAGTATCGATACGCTCCTGCAGTTCCACGTTTCTCGCTGCAGCAGTCAATATCTCCTGACGCTTTCCCCTGAGTTCGATAATCGCATCCCCTATTTCATCAATTTTAGCCTGATCCTTTCCTGCACTCAGCAGCTCCTCCTGTTTTGCTTTGATCTCCAGGTCAACCCCCTCAAGCAGATTTCCCGTATCTTCGCATAGGACTGCACGGATGTTCTCCTGCAAAACCGGAATCACCACATCCCTTCTGGCCCAGGCATCGTTAACAGCTGCCTTGCTAAGCGGTAGGCGCGTTCCGTTGCATCCGAGTTCATGCTCCAAAGGTAAGTGGAGTCATCGCCGAACAGATTAAACTTGCCGTGCTTATCAACTCCTGGATAGGCACCAAAGTAGTCCCCATCAACAGTCTCGAAGTTGTAAAAGTTCGGCCAGCCATGATGATCGTCGTATGCTGCATCCTGAAGGTTATCTAAAATCTCGCGCATATCCTCACCATTAGGGATATTTCCGACGATTAAAACTGCAGTCTGCGAAACGCCCCAGTCATCGCCTTCCGGGTACCCCGCTGCATAAAAGCGGTTAATCTTCTCCGCATCGGCATCATTCATCTGCCCCTTTACCTCAACGTAGATATCGCAGTTTTTCTTGAAATAACCGTGATTGACAGTTACCCCGTGAAGCAGGAAGTCCGGTAAATAGTAAAGCCCGTCGCCCAGGTCATATCCTTCCGGTTCATATTCCCAATCCACACCGCAGGCATCGAAGAAGACTGCCCATCTTGCTTCTAACCTGGAGCGGAAGAGGTAACCTTTGTATTCCGTTTGAATTGCTCTGATCTCACTCATAGTCGGTCACCTCCTGCATGTCGGAATTAAAATAGCGGATCGGCTGTCTGCGCTTCTTGGCCACTTCGATCTCCACGACCATGCCTTCTGAAATGGTCTCGCCGAATACCCAAAGCTCATCGCACTTTCCGAGAAGTACCACATCCATAAAGATTGCAAGCTCACGTTCAGTTGGATCGTCATCATTCATGAAAAGCGGGAACATCAGGTGCGGTGCCAGCGGTATCTGCCCCTGTTCCAAGGCGAACCTGCAGTACTGCTTGGCTTTTTCTGTGTTAGTAGTTACGTCTCCGGAATACGCGCTGCAGACATATACAAGCGGACGGTATTTCCGGTCTTGGTTTTTGATATCATTTGTCATATCAAACTGCCTCCTTATACTAATTTGCCGAGGTCACCCTCTAACGGGTAGCCTCGGCAGGCAGTCAAATCTGACGGTCTATGTAATTTTCTCTCAGTTTCTTCTCAGCGCGCTTCAACTTCTGGGTGATTTTGTTCTCGTCCGCACCGATTTTTGCGGCATACTCACGAATCGACTCACCGTCCAGACGAACAGCGATAAAAGCGTCGGCCCACTCTGGCTTCTTTACAAGGACTTTATATACCCAATCGCAGATAGTCTCGTAGCTTTCACGTTCCTCGCGGTCAAGCTCATCTCTGCGGAAAATACGGTCATCGGCCACTTCTTCCATTAACGGTTCGTTGGTATCGACTTCATCTTCGGCATCGTCTTTTCCCGGCTGTGCTTTACTGCGACCACGGTGACGGTCGAACTTATGCCAGTTGTTATAGTCCGGCCTGTTAAAGCGTTCTTCCCAGGTATCTTGGATCAGCTTCTCTTTTTCTTCCTGTGTGAGTCCTTCACCCTCAAGGGAAAGAGACACCCACAACTCCTCAGTTGCTTCTGCGTCCAGAACAACAGTCTGGTACTCGTTTTCGTAACGAATCTTCAATCTCATCTTTGCATCCTTTCCGTCCGAGCCGTGAACGGTGGGATGCAAAAAGAGCCTGGACCGAAGGTGGCCACAGTCTCTGACAATCCTAAAAAGGGCGCAGAAAACTAACGGTGGGTGCATCTTCGTTTCTGGAGCGGTCATTATCACCGCTACCTAAACGTTCTATGCATCCCATCGTCCTTTGGCGCCTCATGGACTATGAGAATCTTTGATTACTGACGACTGACCTATTTCAATCGTCAAGAACAGTTTACTGACTATTCATTTTTCTTATCTGGACTCACAGTCCGGGTTTTGGGCATAAAAAAAGGCTTTGCAGCCGCAGTTATTTACTGCTAAGCCACAAAGCCTTATTTCTTCAGATATAAAAGAACCCGAACTGCGAGTCCGGGTTTTCAAAAAGTTTTTTAATTTTTTCCCCAGGGTTTTATTCCCGAATCAACTAAAACCTCATTTATGCTTGATAACGGCTCCATATACATTTCTTCAAGAATTCTTTGCTGGAAATAGCCATCCTTGGTGTAAGGAAAACTGTTTCTTGATTTCTCAAGCATGTCCTTACTAAAGCATGGCGGTAAGTGAAGCGCAACACATAATGCACTCACTGTCTGAACAGAAACATTTAAATCTTCATCTTTTCTTAACGAAGCAATGTAATCTTCCGAGAGCCCTGTTCTGATGGACATTTCCAAGTTAGTCATCTTTTTACCATCCTCTTTTTTTACACGCTTCATGTGTTTATCAAAAGTACCAGAAAAAGAGCTCGGTAAATCACGCATGATAGCCATCAGGCTCTGACCTTCTTCTTGAAGCTTCTTAGCTGCATTTGCTCTCTGTGTTGCATTCTGTTCTGCAAGATCAGATGTCGGTTTTGTTTCAACTAAAATATCCTCAGTAAGTTCCTTGGATAAATAGCACTGACCATAATACTCATAATCAAATTTGCCATCGTTTTTATACTCCCTTTCAAAAATCATGCAGCACTCGTCAGCATTTTCTCTTGCATAATCCGTAAGAACTATCTCACCTTCCATATGCGGAGTATCTGATTCTTTAACATAAAGTGGATCATTTATTACGACAAAGCATTCAGCGTAGATAAATAGCCCCTGTTGAATGAGTTCTGCGAATTCCCCATTCGTGTTAAGCAGCTTTTCATAGCTCTTTCGGTCAATGGCAAACGTCTGGTTCTTACTTAATGACCACCTATGGAACGATATCGGATAAACATAAAAACGCTCCGAGTATAGCATCGTTCCTTCTGCTTCCATAATACCCAACTGAATGGCTCTTACCTTGGCTTCATATCTTGACACACCAAACATCTCGGCCGTCTTCTCTAATGCCTCTTCGAGATACTGTCCCCTATAATATACCGGAGTAAAGTTTTCATCATAGCACTGAGCAAGCACATCAAGGAAAATCTGTCTCGGCATTACGATTCTTGGTGCCAGATTATTGGCCTGCCACTCGGCCCACCATATAGCTTTTTCTACCCCGGTCATTTCCTCGCTCGGGATTTCTGGTGTCACTTCACAGGAAAGCTGATTTGCGTTCTCATCAAGCAATGCCAGTATTTCAAAGAATCTACGGTGAAATTCCCAATGAACTAACTCATGAGCCATTGTGTTTATAGCGCTTCCGTAGTTTCCAAGGAAAAAGTGTTCTTTGTTTATTACAATTGTCCCAGCAGGTACTTCCTCTTCAATTTCCTCTGGTTCTGGATGCATCGGCCAGTATTTATACCAGTACTTGATTCTGGTTGGTTTAAAATATGTACGCCCGAAAACATTATCCGGAAGTGTTGACTCAACCGCCTGGATATGCATTTTCCTCATTACATGAGAATACGGAAATACCCATCTATCAAAGAGCGCATCATCGCAATACTTATCGAAGAATTCATCAGCCAAGTCCTCAAGATCGGCGGTGCGTATATATGGGACCAAATAAGCATCTAACGCGCCTTCCAGATCAAAACTGCCGAAATAGTTTTCTTCAGTCTTTTGAACCTTTACGTCATGGAGTCCCTGATTAAGCTCTGCAGTCAAGTGCACAATAAACCATCTTGTTTTTCTGCCAGCTTCAATCTCCTTAGTTCCAAGGCTCATTTCGACAATATCCGCTGCGGTCCTGGCCTCAATTCTAAGCAAGTCACCAATACCGGCTTCATGGCATACAAGAGATTTCACTTCTACGTTCTCGATTTTTTGCTTCAGCAAAGACAGCACATTAAAATCATGAAATCCTATTCCGTCATGATGATTATCCACATATTCTTTTATCGCTGCAGTAAGTAAGTCATAATACTTATCTTGTATATAACTCTTAAAATCCTTATATGCCAAATATATTCCTCCTAACTATATCTCAACAATCTCCCAGCTACGAACGCCTTTCGAAGTGTCTAATTTATATTTCTTAGAACACTCCTCACATTCAATCCAGACGTCGTGCTCACGGAATCCGGGGATATTGTCATGCTCTTCAACTATTTTTCCCTTGCCGCAGGGACACTTGTATTCGTATCTTTCAGTGTCACCATCCCCGGCACCATAGCCGGGGTGGTTCTCATTTGATGCATAAATCTTTTCTGTTCTCATAGAATTCTTCTTAATAGTACTGTTCAATATAGCTGTATGCCTTATCGAACACTTCCTTGTCCTTAATCTTGTATTTTACCCATACAACGCTACGGAGCGCCTTCTTAACTTCCTGGCGGCCGCCGGTAGTATTCTGCCATCCATCGAAACGGACAATCTTTACGATGTCGTCGATGTCTGTAACGATACGCTCCACAATTACAGGAGTATTGGTATTCTTCACACCGTTGAAGAGTTCCGTAAGAGCAGCCTTGCCCTTATCGACTTCTTCTTCCGGCACAACTTCCTTCTCAGCCTGCGCTGCTTCTCTTGCGAGTTCAAGCAGCATTTTCAGGAACTCGATGCTGTTAATAAGGCCCTGCTCGTGCTGTTCACGAAGTTTCTCCAGCTTGTCACCCAGACGCATGAATTTCGGATCATCCGAATGCTTATGGATACGGGCAACCAGGTCAATCTCGACCTTCTTTGCAGCATTCTTAGCACCCTTATGCTTCTCAATGAATGCATCGATCAGCTCGGCATCAAGAGAAAGGATCTCTTCATCCTCATGAACCTCGCCGACATCCATATTGGAGTTTACAATTTCCATTGTCTTCGGTCCGAGAGCTGCCCAAATAAGTCCGCCACCACCGTTGGTAGGCTTTACGGATTCAAACACCTTAGTCAACCATACATAATCGGCCTGGATAGGTGAGAGCATCGGATCAGGAGATACCGCATTCCATGCACGGTTCAGCACCTGGTAGTCTGCTGCAAACTTATCCTTCTCAGCATTTGTAGGCAGACACTCCTGAGCAGCCATTAAACCTTCCCATCCATCTACGGTACGATCGACACCCATGAAGTAGCTGAGGCACTTTCTAAGCAACGCCGGAATCTGCTTCTTAACTTCCTCGATATTTGTGATAACCTTCTTCATGCTGCCTTCGTCAAAATCGAGTGCCTTAGCCACGTTATCGAATATTCCGATGTAGTCTACGATCAGTCCATGTGTCTTTCCTTCATCAAAAGTACGATTAGTACGGCAGATCGCCTGCAGCAAGGTATGATCCTTCATAGGCTTATCTAGATACATAACTTGCAGAATCGGAGCATCAAAACCAGTCAAAAGCTTAGCCGTAACGATAACGATCTCCAGGGGATCATGGGGATCTCTGAAGCGATCAAGTACCTTTGCTTCTTCATCCTTTGAACGACGGTATACCTTGTACTCATCGGCTTTATCATCATTCGTATCCATAACGATCGTCGAGCACTCCGGGCCAAGGAGCTTATCCAGCTCGTTCTTATATTTGATGCAGCACGGACGATCATAAACAACCACCTGTGCCTTATAACCATTAGGCCGAATTTTTTCAGTGAAATGCTTTGCAATGTGTGCACATACCTTGTGAATACGCTTCTCGTTATACATGATGGCCTGCATGTTAACGCGCTTGGAAAGTTCAGCTTTATCGGAATCCGGAAGGTCTCGTGTCAGGATATCAAACTCACGATCCATCGTATCTCGGTCAACACGAAGATCGATCGGTACAGGCTCAAAGTTCAAAGGCAGTGTCGCGTGGTCACGAATCGAATCCGAGAAAGAATACTTGCTCATATATCCGCTCCGGTCTTCCGTGGCCCCAAATGTTGCAAATGTATTCTTGTCCAAACGATTGATAGGTGTACCTGTCAACCCGAAGAAAAAAGCATTCGGAAGTGCCTGTCGCATCTTAATACCAAGATCACCTTCCTGTGTTCTATGGCATTCATCGACCATTACGATGATATTGTCGCGCGGACTAAGCTCACCAGTTACTTCCTGGAAACGGAAAATGGTCGTGATAATAATCTTACGGATATCCTGTCTCAGCATCGTCATGAGCTGCTCGCGAGTAGATGCTGATTCCAGGTTGCCCACATCAGAGGAGTGAAACTGTGCTGTAATCTGTGATTCCAGATCCAGACGATCGTCTACAATAATGACCGTAGGATTCTTGAGGTCTGGAAGCATACGAAGCTTCACTGCAGCAAATTCCATAAGGTAAGATTTGCCGGAACCCTGGAAATGCCAAATAAGGCCCTTCTTCGGATAACCCGCACGAACACGATCGATGATCATATTGGCGCCTTCATACTGCTGATAACGCGCGATGACCTTGTACTTGCGATATTTGCTGTCGGTAGCATAAAGCGTAAAGAACTGGAACAGATCCATAATCTTATGCTTCGTGATCATATCCTCCACACTTGTCTGTACTGCAGCCAAAGATCCATCAGACTTATAATCTGTTGTGTGCCATGGACCATACTTTGCGGCCGGCATACAAACAGAACCGTAACGATAGCATTTGCCTTCGGTAGCAAAGTTAAAAACGTTCGTTACAAACATCTGCGGAATGCTCTGTTCGTACTTGTTGATATCCTGAGCTCCGTCCAGCCAGGTGATAGCTGCACGGACAGGAGTCTTCAGCTCACCAATTGCAAACGGGAATCCATTCACAAGGAGCACGATATCCAGACGTTTGCCGCCTTCCTTCTTCGGATATACCCACTGGTTCGTAACAACGTACTGGTTCTGATCCAGCTTGCCATTGATCTCGGTACCAAAGAAGTCGATGGACACTTGCTTGCCATCTTCGCCAAATGGATAAGAGTTCTTTTCGAACACCATCTGCTTGAAGACTTCGTTTTGGGTGACAAGATTCTGAGGATTTGTTGAGAGAAAAAGTGTACGCAGCTTATATATAATCTCGTCTGCGCGGGATTCATCCTCTGCAATTTCAGGGTTAAGTCTGATAAGTGCATCGCGCACCATAGACTCCACCATGACATCGCTTTCCTCTCTGTCAAGGTCATCCGCCGAGATATATTCCCAGCCATTTTTCTTGAGTGTTGATATTATCATCTGCTCAGTCGTGTTGTCTTCATTAAACATACAAGTAACCTCCTATCTTGATTTATTTTCTCATACTTATCTTGAAGTAGTTTTGATTTAAACATATCTTAACAGCAAATTTTGATTTATCGCTCTGTTCTAAGAAGTCCACAAACTGCTTCTGAATATCCAAAGGTGGCAAAATCAGGCGTAAATCTTTGAACATTCCAACATTAAAATGTTTCTGTGCCACACCCCTTTGCTGTGAATTGATTTGATTCATTCCATGAGGCATATTGGTGAATGCGCTAAGATATTTAGGCAGCACCTTTTTTTTATTTGGACGAACAATCATTAAATCAATGACATTGCAGCCATTATATTCGGGTGGAACCACACATGATGTTCCTGGATTACCACTTCTTACGACCAAAATATCATCTGTATGAGCGACCGTTCTTTGAGTTTCTTCCATTGCCTTTTCTGTGAAATATACCCAATCATCATCCTTGATGTACATTGGGCCAATATTCAATGAACGAAAGGCTTTGATGCCATTATTACCATCAGAATAATAACGAGTCGGTTTTATGACGATGCCGACCTGAACATCTGCCACCTCAGCTATCGTGTGAGAAGACTCCATTACGGATTCTGGTGTACCAAACATCTCGATAAATTGAGACTTAACAAGTTCATCCGTAGCTGCAATCAGCTCTTTATAAGAATCCATCGTCGCATTCATCGACCACAAAACAGCGGCCAGACGTCGTTGTGTTTCAAGATCGGGAAGTTCAAATTCGAGAGCTTTTAAGTCGCGCCAGTTAATCGTCGGTGACAGTGAGCCGACCGATATCTTTATCGCCGCGTCTAAGAAGTAATCCGAGCTAATGAATAGTGGAAAAAACTCCTTATCTATTACATCTTCCTTCGGTCTTAACACCATACCGTGAGCTGAGAAGATACCGTCAAATGGGGCAATAGCCACCTTTTTCTGGTATGCTCTTCGCTTGCCAAAAAGCACGTCGCCCTTACGCATGATCAGTTTTTCTCCGATTGGTGCCACTTCGGATCCATACCGAGTAACTTTTAAGCTGCCTGAATCCAGGTGCTCCAATCCAAGGTATGTGAATCTGTCCTCCTCCACAGGCTTTTTCTTCGCTGTACTGTTTATTGCAATCTGATCAAACCGGTATTTTGCCATTATGCACACCTCCCCTCGGAAGCACATACCGTCAATCGCCTATTATCAGCATGCCCGATAAATTGAGAATTGCAAACAGCTAACCAATGAACTTGCGATGGGATTCCTTCACGTTGTTCTGGTTCACCATCGCATATTGGAGCGTAGTATCAATGCTCTGGTGTCCGAGAAGCTGCTGTACCTGCTCGATAGGCATGCCCTTGTCGATTGCCATTGTAGCCAGCGTCCTGCGAAACTTATGAGGATGCACCTTGTTGAAGTTCAACTCACGACCGATTTTACGAAGTCGAATCTCAACACCGCTGATCTGCAGCCTACCATAAGGCTTCAGCAGCGAAACGAATAGAGCTTCATTGTCGTCAGTGCGCTCCGCAAGGTATCGCTGTAAATGAATTTTGGTCCTGGCATCGAAGTAAACCTTGCGTTCCTTGTTGCCCTTTCCAAAAACAATACATTCCCTGTTGTCAAAGTCCACATCATTACGATTGAGCTTTACCAGCTCTCCGACACGAATCCCTGTCGATGCTAAAAGGTCAATCATCGCAAGATCTCTAGTGTTTTCGCAATGATCCCGCATCAGCTCAAGCGATTCATCTGAGTAGGTCTCTTTTACCGTTTTACCAGTCTTGACCTTATGTATCCTTCTCACTGGACTCTTAACGATGTAGTCTTCATCCTCGAGCCATGCAAAGAAACTGGACAGGATGCGCCTCACATTATCAAGGGTGACTTTACTCACGGTTCCTCGACGCTGATATGTATCAAGGTAAAAGCGAAGATCCTCTGTTGTTATCTGACATTCCGGTTTACCGATGCATTCCAGCATGTTTCGGATTGTGGATTCGTAGTATCGGAGGGATTTTTCTGAGCATCCTTCTACTCGCTTTGCAGCGATAAAGATCGGCAACATGTCGCTTTTTTCATTCTCGCTCTTGGTGGTTGTCGATTCTAAGGGCAATAGATGTTTTTTCAGCACTTCCAAAAGTAGCTTCATTTGGTTCTCGTCCAGTACGTCAAGCAGTTCATTCTGTATAGTTGTAATAACTTGATTGATCATGGTAGTTTCCTCCTTTTCGAAATCCTCCGTTTCCGGTATCCCCACGAGCCGGAGGAAACTTCATGACCATATCAATTACCCAAGGTTCTCAGAAATAATGCGTTTATAAGCTGCTGTCAACTCTAAGAGTGCTTGTTCTAGTTCAAATTTTGATTTATCGCTCTGCTTAGCAATGGATATGAACTCTTCCTGCTTATCCACTGAAGGAACGATTACCTCAATATTTCCCACAATCTGAAGGTTGAGTCCGCCGCGCCCTTCAGCAATAGCACACATATTTCGAATCTCTTCATACCTGCCTCGAAGGTTATGGTACAAATAATCAGGTAACACGGTGTTATCTGTAATCATTGCGCACAGTGACTGATTAGTGCAAAGTTCTATCTCCGTAAGTGCTACTGTTCCTCTCGTTTTTCCTTGGCCTGCAAGAGCAATCACCACTGTATGCGGCGGCACCATCTTCGTACTGCATTTATCATATCCAAGCTGAGTTATTTTCTTTTCGGTTTCATATACGTGTCCGAGATGTATTTCTCCAGAAGCCATCCAAGGAATCGTTCCGTTATCCCAGTAAGCAGTTACTTTTGTTCTGGGCGTGGCACCGGCATAGCATTCAGCAAAATCTCGTATACGCTTTACGGGAAGCCCCTTTCGGTTATCTTTAACTTCACCAAACATCTCGATAAATTGAGATTTCACCAATTCATCAGTCGCTGCAATCAATTCTTGATAGGCTTTTTTCGTTTCATCTATAGCCCACAAAAGCTCGGCAAGCTCTATCTGCTTATCCATATCAGGCAGTTCAAACTCATAGTTTTTGAGATGTTCCCACTTCACACGCGGAGAGAGAGAGCCAGCGGACTTCCCCACCGCAAAGTCAAACAGATCATCATTTTGAATAACGAACGGCAGGAGTTCCGGCAGTATCTTATCCGGGTCTGCCTCAATTACAGTAATGTCGCCAGAGCAGATTCCGTCGAACGGCGCAACAGCAGCTTTCTTGAGATAAGCACGTCGACGACCGAACAATACATTGCCCTTGCGGAACATTTTTGTAAAGGTGTTCTCTCTACCCTCGTCCCATGTTGTGAGAGTGATTTCTTCAGGAATCAAATGCTCTAATCCCACAATAGGGTATCCGTCTTTGCTTCCCTTACAGGTTTCTTTATGTTCGTGAGCAACATCACCTAATAGAACCTTAGGCATCCTTCTCACCGCCTTTCTTTATCATTTCGTTCAAGAGCATATAGTATTTGAGCGCTCGTTCCGAGGATGCCCGCCAGCTTTCATAATGTTGCTGTAACGTATAGGTATCAATCTCAGATTCGTCTGCAGCGGGCTTCACATACAGCGGAATACTCAACGAGAAATTATTCTCTTCGATATCTTTGATGGTTGCTACATGAGCAAACCCATCATCATTCTTGTAGTTTGCGTAAGCATCAGCGATTCTCTTAATGTGGGCATCCGTTAAATAGCTCTGTGCATTTTTACGCTCTACGTCATTAACTGCATTAATGAACAAGACTTTTCCTCGACGATCGGTGGATTTATTCATACGACATATGACGATACACGCTTCCATAGGTGAGTTATAAAACAGGTTTGGAGCGAGCCCGATAACACATTCCACATAATCTCCACGCACAAGTTTCTCACGCATATCAATTTCCTCATTACGGAATAAAACACCATGAGGAAAGAGTATTGCACAACGACCGGTCTTTTCATCCAGGCTCTTTATAATGTGCTGCAAGAACGCGTAATCAGCACGCCCCTGTGGCGGAACCCCCAGAAAGTTTCGGCCATATTTATCCGCTGAAAAAGCATCCCGACTCCACTCTTTAATAGAATATGGTGGATTCGCCAGCACCAAATCGAAAGTTTTTAATTTCCCTCGCTCAATGAACGCTGGTGCCGCAAGTGTATCACCGTTAACAATCTGAAAGTCCTCAATTCCATGGAGGAATAGATTCATTCTCGCAATAGCCGAAGTAAGTGCATTTATCTCCTGTCCATAGAGAGACACATTTCTCCACTCTTTTTTTTGATCCTTCAAATAAGATATTGCGGAAATTAACATACCGGCACTTCCGCATGTTGGATCATAGATTGCTTCACCTGATTCAGGCTTCAGCATCTCTGTCATGAGATGGACCACAGTTCTATTGGTGTAAAACTCTTGCGCGGTATGACCGCTGTCATCTGCAAACTGCTTAATCAAGTATTCATACCCCTGCCCAAGCTCATCCTCCGGGCAGTTTTCAATTGAAAGCGTTTTTGAACAATAAATCCTTTAACAAGCGGTCTGGAAGACGTCTTTTATTGGTCCATGTGCCATCTCCAAATATTCCGGTCAGTTTGTCGCTATTCGCGCTCTCAATAGCACGAAACGCTGACTGAATAGCTTTACCTACATTTTCAGGAATATTTCTGACATCATCCCAATGTGCTCCATCAGGAATTACATAGTTATGCGTCTCCTCCCAATCAGCTGCTTCCGGTCCGTTATGCTTAACTGCATTCCTTGTTTCTTCTTCGTAGACATCGTTCAGACGCTTAAAAAATAGCAGGGGAAAAATATACTGCTTATATGCTCCCGCATCGATATGGTTTCTCAGGAGGACTGCTGAACCCCACAAATAGGATTCAAGCTCTTCTTGTGTTATCTTTTTACTCATTGACATACCCTCCTTCGATAAGCAGCTCTCTCATTTTCTCTTCGGACTTACGTACCTTCGTAAGTGCTTCATAATACATCTGCAATACCTTTTCATGTGGTATCACTTCCTTAGCTTTCTGCTCGATATACTTCTTTACACTGAGCTCAAAGCCGCCCTTTTCCACATCATCAATCGTCACAATTTTGCACTTTTCGATCACGTCTACGTAGTCGGTATACAGTTTATAAAGGGTCTTCACGTTATCCGGCGAGATAATATTCTGTGCTCGCTGTGGTGTGTAAACCTCTGATCCATCAATCAAACAAATTCTTCCCTTGTGTTTATGCTCCTTCTTATTATTTAGGAACAGAATGCAGGCAGAGACTCCAGTGCTATAGAATACGCCACTTGCCAAGGTAATAACTGCTTCCAATTTATCCGAACGAACAAGCTGCTCTCGAATATTACCTTCTTTTCCAGAATGGAATAGCACTCCTTGCGGAAGGACAACTGCGCATCGACCGGTCTTCGGATCCATAGATTTAATCATGTGCTGCAGCCATGCAAAATCAGCACTGGAATCTGACGGGCATCCCCACATATTACGTCCAAACTGATCTGACTCAAATTGGCCAGCACCCCACTTTTCCATACCGAAGGGAGGATTTGCAAGTACGCAGTCGAAGGTTTTAAGTTTTCCTTTTTCGAGGAACAACGGATTTCTTAACGTATCTCCTTGCTTAACTTGAACATCCTTTGCACCGTGCAGATATAAATTCATTCGTGCAATGGCCGAGGTTGAGAGGTTGTTTTCCTGACCAAAAATTCTGCCGTAAGCGAGTCTGTCATTGTTCATATGATGTATCGCTTCGATAAGCATTCCACCCGTGCCGCAAGCAGGATCATAAACAGTTTCACCGGGTTTAGGATCAAGCAATTCTACCATCAGCTTTACGATGGTTCTCGGTGTATAGAACTCTCCGGCATTTTTCTTCGACATGTCTGCAAACTTCTTTATCAGGAATTCGTAGCTGTCGCCCATTACATCTGCGGAATAATTTCTATTACCAACCTTGATAAGCGACATATGCTCAATCAAATTCTTAAGACGCTCATCGGTCAGTTTATTCTTATCGGTCCAGGTTGCATCATCAAAGCTGCTGAAAACACCGGACAGAGTATCTGGATTTGCCTTTTCAATGCCGGTCATCGCCTTAATGATCGCTTTTCCGACATCTTGACTAACCATACGAACATCATTCCAATGGCAGCCGTCAGGTATTACGAAAGAATGCATTTCCTCGGCTTCTGCATACTCAATATCGCCTCCGGAAAATTCCAATGCCTCCTCGTACTCTTCGTCATAAACATCTGATATGCGTTTGAAAAACAGGACCGGTGTTACATAACTCTTAAACTCGTCCTGGTTAATAGGACCGCGGAGAATATTACAAGCCTCAAATAGATGATTAAAAAGCTGGCGACTTGTTGTTTCCTCTTTTGTAAGCTCCGCTGCTTCTGTATCATCATCGGCGGCCTGGAATGCCTCTTGCATCATTGTCTCGCGTTCTGAACCTTTAACTTTGCGTTCGAACTTACGTTCTACCGGAACACTAATATCGCCGACCTTTTTCTCCATCACCGGCGGATACTTATTTTCAAAGGCAATTAGAATCCTGAGAAGCTGCTTATCCAAGAAAGTGAGAGCATGTTTCCTTATTTCCGAAGGAACTCCATAGTAAGCCTCAGCTACACCCCCACAGATAGCAGCCAGCGTATCACTGTCTCCACCGATAGAGATAGCATTCCTAATCGCATCCTCAAAATCTGTCGATTCAAAGAAAGCCATGAGTGCCTGCGGCACCGTATCCTGGCAGGTCTCATTGAACTTATATGTGGTTCTAATCCCGTCCAGGGTAAAGTTCATCGGATAGTAATTCTTGTCAATGTAATCTCTTATCTCCAAAAGGCTGCTGCCGGTCTTGGCCATATAGATCGCAACCGCAGTCGCCTCGGCACCTTTTATTCCTTCCGGATGATCATGTGTCACCTCGGTAATCTTTTTGGAAAGCTCTTTTGCTTCCTCAATGCTATTCGCAGCAAAACCCGCAGCGCTCACGCGCATAGCTGCCCCATTACCATAGCTGTTATACGGCTTTGGATTATCCGAGAACATCCACTTACGGAATCCTCCGCCATAACCACAGTCAGGGTAATTACGTCCCACAGACTGCATGCACTCAACAGCGTTTTTTGATAGATCACTATAATCTGGCTTACTAACCAGTAATGCCTGTGCCAGCGCCAAAGTCATAACGCTATCATCGGTAGGAAAGCACTTATATGTAAGGAATTCAAAGTCCTTACTCTTAATATTATTCCATTCGAAACGGGACCCGACGATATCTCCTATAATTGCTCCAATCATGTTTCTTCTCTCCTTATATGTTATAGGACTGTAACTGTTCAAAAGTCAGATCCAGCCCTGCTTTTTACCTCTGCTTCAGACTACCTGTCGTATTTGCTCGTCAAAAAGCCCTGTCAGCTTTCTTGGCGTATATTGCCTACATTTCATGCGCTCCATCTGTTCCAGACTCTGGTGAACCTTCATCCCAAATTCTTTATCTAAGAAGGTCGCTCTCATTAGGGCCGTTTTCTCCATTTCATCTTTAATCTCACGCCTGCGCCGCCTCGCATCCTGCAACATTTTTGAAGCTTTCAACATATCCGAATCGTCAAGCTCCTTAAATTCCAAGAAGTGCAAGAAATCACAAACCTCCCTATCGACATCGGAAAGCATGGTATTCAGGTTATTCTGATACTCCTGTATATGAGAGCTCATATAGCAGAGCTTCGAAAGCGTTGTCTCCCAGTCATTATCAAGGCTGTCAAACATGGTAGGTTTCTCTACCTCGTCATATTCTGGTGCACTATAGGTTGGTTCTGCTTCAGATACCGGCCGCATGTCTGCCTCAACCGTTGTATAAAACCGGGCTTTCTTCCCACCACCAATTCGATTATTGGCTTCGCGCAGGGTAAACATGTCTGCTTCACCTGAATTCTTAGCGGCCACGAGGTTCCCCTTCGCGCCAATCTTATAGTAGTTCCCCTGCATATCAACTATGTTATACATTTTTGTCATGGCCGCTTCTCCTTTCAAAATTTCTGCAACTTACCGAGCGTATCATTCCACCGCTTTTCAGCTTCAGAAATACTCTTTACATATTCGGTGTAGGACTCTTTATACTCCTTAGCGATCCGTTCCTGTTCAGCCAAAGGAGGGAATGGGATCTCTAACACTTTCAGATCCTTGTAACTAATATTCATTACCGTCATACCTTGCTGCAAACTGCTGATCAAACTGTTTCCGATCGGACTGTCAATGAATATCTTCAAATAAATGCTATTCAGTTTTCGCTGGTCAGGTCGAATAATGATTACATTCGAGGATGCGATACACGGATAGCTTTGATGCTCAAAAACCGCCGATCTTATCGCTGTTCCTCTGGCCGGTATGAGCACATCGCCTTCTTGGAGGATATAATTCTGAACCTTACGTTCTTCCTCGTCAAGCTTATCTAAGCTGCTGTAATCAACTTCAAACTGACCGATGTTAGAGATATTTACCACTCCTATATCCCCATTGGTATTTTTTTTAGATACAGACTTTCCTCGGAAGATTTCAGCAACTTCGCCGAGCTGTATTTTCCTTATATCAGAAGTCTGATACTTCCTGTACTCCTCATCCTGTTGGGTCAGTAACTTGTCGATGCTCCAATCGCCGATCTCTTCAATCTCTTCCAACATTGCAAAGGTATCCTCTGTTATATCCATCTTCTCAACCGTGCCACGCTTGGTCTTGCGATCAACCGCTTCATATCTACGAATGACAACATCTTCTGTCCGGCCAGCTGCAACTGTAATAAGGTAAGTCTTTATTCCAGTGTTCCGGAAAATACCATCCGGTAATTCTGCGAGCATTTCCAATTTGTACATCTGCGTAACAAACCTTCTCAGGTCATTGATACGTCCTCCGGAAAAAGTAATACGTCCCGGAAGTACAATCGTCAGTTCCCCGATAGTAGACAGATGTAGAAGTAAGTTTTCAAAGGCAACCATATCTGTCTCGCGACATATAAAGTTTTTCCCGTCTTCTGCAAGATCTCGCCCGCTGAACACAGGGACAGAAAGTATTCTGTCAAACTGTTCATTCAAGAAACCATACCTGTAAATACTAGTTTCTTTGACCTCCACATTGCCATACCCGTCGAAAACCCGATTGATAACCTTGGCATACATAGCATTCTGCGTGGTAATCGTAAAATTACAATCCAGATGTTCATCAACAATCGTTCTCAAATTTGGCACAAACTTCTCGCCTTCAGTAATCAGTACTGTTGTACCTCCTTCTATCTGGTCAGCCATGACCTTCATAAGAGGAGTCGGTACAAGAATAGATCCGTATTTTTCATATTCGATACTCTGATACAGAAGCCTCTCCCAATCAGGATTCTCATCCACCTGAAGGTAAGCTTGATAAAAATCATCCGAGTTCTCAAAAGGATTAACTTCACGCATCTTGCCGGCCACGATTAACATCGCCTCATAAGCTTCTTCTTTATTTAATTCTTTACCCTTATTCTCTGCTTTCGTCTCTGCAACAAGTATGGCGCCTGAAATCATCTGATCTATACTCATCGCCCCACGAAGTCTATTGTAATATGCCCACATTTTTTCTTGTGCTCTCGTATTCATTTTAATTCTCCTTACATTCGGTCTCCGTGATTCTGGTTACAATCACCTTTCCTGCTTCACATCGAACATTAATCTTCTCGCCTACACCGAATCCGAATTGTTCTAGCCACTGGCCTTTCATGATGATCGTCAGCGTCGGCTTGTATTGATATCCGCTCGTTTCATAAACCTTTAGCGGTCTGTTACTTTTAATCTTCACCTTTATATCCTCCAAATCGTAATAACGACACTTTTTCTTGTTCCTGAGTATAATATAGCACGCGAAAATCTTCTTGTCAACACTTTTGGTATTCAAATACCAAAATATTTTTCACCCATTTCATTGCATTGGTTTTTCAGCAGTTCCGTAGTCTCGCATACCAAAAACAATAGTTATTCAGCCTCGCCTGCACGAAATTTAGTGGTCAGAGCTATTGTCAACAACGCAAAAAGGGATTCCGGCAGCCCCCGTTTGGTGCAATCTATCGGAATCCCTTAATTTTAGCGGCTTTTGGCCTTCTTATTTCTATTTTCTTGACATCAATACAACTGTCTCCACATGTGTTGAGACTAATATAGGAACACACACCCTTTACCTCGTCACTTATATCGGAACACATTTTTTTCACTTTGTCTCCGATACTTGATGACTTCACGAATCTCTCTTTTGCGTTTCCAATTTCATTCTTAAATCCTGTTTTATATATGAAAGTAATCTTATAAGGATCTTTGTTTCCATCTTCATCTAGTCCGCCGACTATTACTTTTTCAACTATACTCTCAAATATTCCTCTGTCAAATTCTTCTAGCACTTCATTATGCGATAGTGCTTTTTTGAAATCTGAAAGCCTCCTTTGCAATGAACTCTTTTCATCCGACTGTTGCTGCAAATACTCTAGCTTTGCCCTTGTATTTGTTAGTTCAGTTTTCAGTTCTACATCCGTTTCCTCATAAATATCCTGTTCAATAATGCCTTTCAGATAATTATCAAGCAGCTTTTTTCTCTTTAAAGAAACCTTTTCAATGCTTTTCTCCAACTTATGTAACTGATCTCCAATCGAATTTTCTCCAAGTGCTTTCTCGGTTCGCTTCAAAAATTCTTCCAAAACATCTTTGTTATCATTACACAGCATCCTATAAGACTCAATAAATGCTTCTTCTATGACCTGCTCTGGAATACCTTTGCTATCCGGACAAAATCTCTTTCCTTCTTTTGTTGACTTAACGCACTGCCATATCGTCTTTTTATACTTAGAGCTACTGTGCCATCGCCTACGAGAAAGATTAGAGCCACAGAATCCGCATTCTACCATACAGCTAAACGCAAACTGCCGACTAAACTTTTCACGCTTTCCAGGAGTGACTCCACATTTCCTATTTCCGTTTCTACGTCTTCTCATCTCCTGCGCCCGTTCAAATTGTTCCTCTGTAATGATTGGTTCGTGATGATCATGTATATAATACCGATCTTCCTCCCCAAGATTTTCTAAGCGTCTTTTTGAAATCGGATCAACCGTAAAGGTTTTTCCAAGTAAAATATCTCCCTTATATTTTTCATTATTAATGATTCCCATAACGCTGGATGAAGTCCATGGATTTCCTCTGATTGTCAGATGCCCCTGCTCATTCAGTTCTCTGGCTATCATTGTGCTACCTGCCCCAGCCACATATCTATCAAAAATATACCGTACAACCACAGCACCTTCCTCATTGATTGAGATAGATTTTGTTTCCACATCATAATCATATCCCAAACAGCCTTGAAATCCTACCAATTCTCCCCGCTTCATTTTCATCTTCAAGCCCTTTTTCACATAAGCAGAAGTATTTTCAACTTCTTGCTGTGCTACAGAACTTAAAATAGTCATTAGAAATTCGCCGTCCTTTAATGTGTTAATCTTCTCAACCTCAAAATAAACAGCAATATTTCTCTCTTTCAACATACGAACATATTTCAATGTATCCAAAGTATTTCTGGCAAATCGTGGAAGGCTTTTAGCAATAATCATATCTATCTTGCCATCCATGCAATCCTGAATCAACCTCTGAAACTCGTCTCTCTTATCAACCTTTGTCCCAGTGATTGCCTTATCAGCATATATACCTGAAAATATCCATTCTTTATTATTCTTAATTAACTCTGTATAATGCGTAACCATTGAGTTATAACTTTTTATCTGATCTTCATCGTCCGTACTTACTCGGCAATAAGCCGCCACTCTCAACCGCCCAATCTTCCGTCTGGCAGAACCGTCAAATGGATCATGTGCTTTAATCAATTCAACTTCCATTTCTCCCTCCTTTTGTGTTCCTACCATAGTGTTGATTATATTATAATACAATACAGATATACCGTCAAGCCGTAATGTTGGACACGATACCATAATCTTTCATCAATCTTTTTTGTATTACATGGTACTCTGTTTCATTAATCAACTTCTTAGAAAGCAACTGCTTTAACATAGATAGCTGCATACTATATCTCAATAATTTTTTATTATCCATATATATCAGATACCCCTTTCAAAATAATACTCTCCTGCAGGCGGCTGTCGGGCACAGCCTCATTGGTATCACACCATCCTCTCGGACCGGAGCAGCTTGTCTCCGGAAGTCTCATTATCAGAAAGCAGTATCTTCGCACAAAGTCCCCGTCACTTTATCTGTGATCAGATATTTTTCGCTCGTACCTTTACTTCAATACCCAAACTGGCATTCCTTCGTTTTCAATGTCCGGCAACTTTACGCCACGATGTCGCAAAGTGCCGGACACAGGCAGTCATGGCGTATCCATCACACAGCTCCACTGTTTTCTGCGTCCTGCAGGAAAAATATGAAATTGTCAAGGTACACCTGCTCCGAAACAGCAAAAAACAGAAAGGGATATTTTCTGCCGCTTACTTCGAGCTAAATTTCAAATGCTAAAATCTTAGTGATTAACTTTGTCTCAAGCCGTCTCCGCAATGTCTCGTCTACACAGTAACGAACCTGTCTGTTCTCGTCATACATCTTTCTGGTAGACAATGCCGCTATGTAACCTTCATAGTGTTTCAGCACTGCATTGATCGCTTCAATATCTCCGTTTGAAGCCGCCCGGATCATCTGGAAAGAAGGCAGATCAAACGCTTCATTTTTTCTACTTTTCCTGCTCATTTTGATATTCCTCCATCATTTCTTTCATAAGTTCCAGCGAGCGTTTCCGATGCTCATGGACTGTGCTTCGCACAAGATTCATCATTCTGGCAATGTCTGCATCGCTCATATCCATGAAATAAGACAGCAGCACTACCTTCCGTTTGTTTTCAGAAAGCGACTGTATTGCCTCCGCAAGTAATATGTCTTTTACTTCAATGTCATATCCAAGTACCCGGAAGCACTTGTTTTCCACTGTATGCTTGTCTACGACAAAAATGCTGTCCAGTTCCTTCTGCGAAAGCTCCGAAAACAGCACTTCATGTTTCTGCCGATAAGCAATATGCCGATAATAATCAGCAGCCTCACCTTTTAGCGCCAGTTTGCATATCCGGTCAAACTGATTACGAATCGTCAGCTCATCATTGGAAGAAGATTTCCCCATAAGAGTTCACCTCCTTCCCCTTCCACCAGCACATGGATGAAGTTTCTATCTCCCTTTCATCCATAGTCCCGAATGGGTGATGCCCGATGTTCGGTTCGGGAAGAAAATTTTTCAAAAAATTTTCATATATATAAAATGCGCCCGGACAGGCTAACGAAGCCCATCGGACGCACTCTATAACTGATTCAATTATTACCCCTACTCTGATACAGGTTTTTACCATAGGTACAAGGGTGTTTGACAGAGCAGCAATAATTAAGATTTTTTTAGCTGTATATCTGATAAACGACATAACTGCCGCCCATATTTCTTCCTTAAAACCACTCTGCGCTCCAACAAAATCCCGGAAGAAAGCAAAAAAGAGTATTCAAATAACCCTTTCCGGAATTTTGTTTTTTTTATCCGAAAAAGGACTTGAATACTCTTTCTAGGTTTTAACCCCTATAAAATACCAAGCCCACACCCTTTTCACTTTTTAAATACAGGGTAATACACTATATTTATGGAGGTGAATAAACATGGATATTCCCAAGACACTCTTTGCAACAATGGTAAAAAATGCCCGGATGGATCGGCACTGGACACAGGAAGAACTTGCTGAAAAACTCGGTGTGTCTCCTACTTATCTCGGAGATTTAGAGCGCCACAAAGGTACTCCAAGCCTGCCATTGTTCTGTAAAGCCATGCGGTTATTGAATCTTTCCGCAGATGATTACGTTTATCCAAACGGAAACAGCGAGAATTCTACATATAAGCAGCTACTCCGTCTACTAACACACTGCAACGAACACCAGCTTCAGATTCTTCTGGCAACTGCCACTGCCATGCTGCAGCCTGATCTAAATGCCATTAACGATGTTAAGGAATAATTTTGGTCTAAATCTGATAAAACTCCGATATCCGCTGATATTTATTAATTGCTGACACAGAAAAGGCTCAATCCTTGTTATTGGAAAGAGCCTTTTTATCTGACTATTTTTTCATTTTTGAAAGCAGCATTTCTATGTCCGGATTGCTATTCAATACCCCCAAGCCACCTAACAACTGAATACAGTCCACATATCCTTGACAGTATGCCCGTTCTTCTTCCATAAATGCCAAGTGCTGCACAGCTTCTAAATAATTCTCTATTTGTTGTCTTTGCTCTGCATTTAGTTTTCCCATCTCTGTCTCAAAATTTGCTTTTTTTGCCTTTCTGATCTTTTCTGCTTCTTTCAGTTCCGGAAAGTGAAGATATGACTTTCTGCTCACATCTCCACATCGGAGATCATTTAAAAATGTGCTTATTTCACTCCATACTTCGTTTTCCATGTCGGTACTCCTTTCACTCTCGGCATTTGCTGCCATGCTGCTATATCTTTATTGTTGCCATTCTATAATAATTCAGCATATTTTTTCTAAAACTTCATCTTTAGAAGTATATTAGCATCCCAACTCGGTAAAATCAATTATAATACTTCAACTTTAGAAGTGAGGGATAGAATGAAGATATACTGGAACGGACAATCCAAAAATATTGTCGGAAGCAGATTAAAAGAATTGCGGACTGCTCAAGGCATTTCTCAAAAGACACTTGCCGCCCGGCTGCAGACAGAAGGATTTGAATTTACAGATTTAACAATCCTAAGAATTGAACAAGGAAAACGCTTTGTACCTGACTATGAAATTGTTGCTATTGCAAATTATTTTCATATCTCCACAGATTATCTTTTAGGTCTTACGGATACCAAATAAGCGGCTCTGTCTTTCAGATTGACAGATGCCGCTTACTTTCTTTTTATCGCATTATTGAATTTATATCCTATTCCCCATACAGTCAAAATATAAATCGGTTTTGACGGATCAGGCTCTATTTTCTTTCGGATTCTCCGAATCAGACTCATCACATTGTCCTCTGCCCTATAATACGGCTCTTTCCAAACCTGGCTGTATATCTGTTCTTTGGAGAATACCTGTCCGGGGTGCCGTGCAAGTAAGTATAGAATTTCAAATTCATAATTAGTTAGTTCAATACTTTCCCCGCCTGTCTCTACTATCCGATATTTTGAATCTATTACCAGATTATCATATTTTAAGTAGTTATCATTAGAGAAAGTATTTATAAGCCTTATGTATTTTCTTGATTTCAGAAACAAAAGTAGTTCATCAAGCGCCATTTCATCTTCATCATCAAATGTGGCTATTAAAACTTTCCCCACGGAATCTCACCTTCTCCTATATAAGCGTTTTTATAGCTGTAGTCTCTCTTTCTAATTGCCGCTGAAAGCTCAGCCTATAAACCTCCCCTTCAGCCGTAATTGAGTAATAAATTCTTACCTTTCCATTTACAATCTTGTTTTCCTTAACAAGCATTCCTCTCTTATTTAAAGATTTTAAAGAAGAATATATTCTGCCGGATGTTATTTCTATTCCTAGTATAGCGTCTTCCATATAACTGGACTATATGCGCAGGATAAATTTTCATTCTGCAAGGCGGAAAAAGGCGGCGTAGCGGTGGCTACGCCAACTGATGACAACGCAGCAGATGGAAATTTAGACAAGTATAGAGTCCGGTTAATTTGGAGACGCTATACTAGTGTTACTCTTGTTGCCAGCTCATATCCATATCTATCCTGTAAGGTCATTTGGTTTAGTAAAAGCAATTCCAGTAAAAATTTGTTTACGCTAAGTAAAATCATCATCGCACGACCACCGTCCCACTGTCACTTTTTATCCGCAAATCATATGCTCCTTCGCCGATTGTTCCCTGCTTGCATGCAACCGTATCCATTACATAAGAAGCGCCGTCCCACTGGACGTTTTTAATTTATATTTTTCACAAAACGAATACTCGCTTCCTGTACTTCCATTTTCCTGCCAATGCAGATATTCCTACTATCAAAACTGTGTATATAATTGAATCTCTTAAAACCATAATTCGCAGAGCTATACTTATTACAAGCAAGAAGCTGTACCAAAAAATTAATTGCCTCGATCTTTTTGCATAGAACCTACTATCGACTTTTGACAATGGATGTATCGGATTATCTACAGGAGAAAACAGAACAATTACACAAATGAAGCATAAATAAATAACAAACATACAATCCAACGAAATCACGTTGATTTTTCTTACTAGCATTGCAATATTCACGATTCCTACAGAAATCATACAGCATTTTATTTCTGTATCAGCATGATAACCGCCCGCATACGGGCGCAAAAAATATATTTCCAAAAAGGCCAAGATACTAAAACAAAATTCGTGCCACAAAACACCTGATATTGCAATTGCAAAAAAATTTAATAGTATCCAAAAAAGCTGATTTAAACCATATTGAATAATTTCCTTTTCGTTCTGATTTTCACATATTTGGTTTGATATTTTCCTGCTCCACTCACCTATCATTCAATTTTCTCCTACAGAATCTCTCTCTTTAATCATATTAACCCTACATTAAATATATCTCTTTACCTGTTTCAGCATTAACCAGCATGACATATTTTTGAGAATTATTATCATTTATCTCCAAATACCAGATTGGTTCTGCTGTATACTGCTGATCTTCATTTATGTATGCACGCTCATAAAATTTTGCCCGAGTCACTGTATAAGTAGCTTCATCTAATAAGTTTTCATACTTTGTTTCTACCGTTGCTGCGATTTCGTCAAAACCTTTTAATGGTACATTTTCCCTATCTTCCTGGAAATTATAAAGACCATACACACGCAGGCTTTCTATCCCCCGTGTAGAACAAACAGCAACCACTGGACTGGACTCTGGCGTATCATATGCAAGCGCCTGTGCCATAACCGATAATTCAGGATACACAGGAATCCCACTTACCGTCTGCCTTGCATATACGATACATACATCATCTCCACTTGTCCACTCAGGCTTTCGTTTACTCTCTTCCAACAATCCTTCAGCAACATATTGGTCTTCAATTTCCCGCAGTATATCCGCGCTCAAAGAAGAAGTCTGAAAAACTAAATTTTCTACTGTATATCCGGCATTTTCAAGAGTTTCTTTTACTTTTTGTACAGCATCCTGCTCGTTTACAACAGATTCTGTCGCAGAAGTAAATTTCTCCATATTCTCCGCATTAGTCACCCCTATTTGAGCATAATAGGTCGAATTTTTCGTTGATATTCCAAATTCAATTCCAATCCCTACATTTGTGCCGTCTGCTAAAACATAATAGTTTTCTTCTGGATATAGATTACTGGCAGGAGTATTATGCTTCTCAAGAATTTCTTTTCCTTCTATAAAATTCGCATATGCCTTTTCACTATCCACAAAATGCACACTTTCTAAAATAAATTGGGGAATCTCTTCTCCGTTCCAATTCTCTGGGACTTCTAATTCACACTGAAACCGAACTTTACCTGATGCGGATTCCTTTTCATACGTCTGCGCATACGCATTTTGAGTCAGCATAATAAGCGATAAAGCACATATACCTGAAATCATTAAGTCTTTTCTCATTTTTCTGCTCCCACTTACAAATCACGGCGTATAGCGCCCTTCTACATGTAAACTGCTTACATTTGCTTTGCTGATTACCCCTCCCTCCATCTCATATACCTCATCGCAAAGAACCTCTATATCCTCCCGATTATGACTAGCCAGAATAATCAGTTTATTTTCTTCTTTCATTTTTAACAGAAGCTCCCTGATCTCTCTTACCCCGTTTTTGTCCAGACCATTCATAGGTTCATCCAGAATCAAAATTCCCGGATCTTCCATGATGGCCTGTGCAAGAGCAAGTCTCTGACGCATACCCAGTGAATACTTTCCAACCGGTCGCTTCAATGCAGGATCCAAACCAACCTTTCTCAGAACAGAGCAGAGATAATCTTTATTCTTTTTGTTTCGCAAAGTATAAAGAAATTCCAGATTATGATAGCCACTCCAGGTCCGCAAAAAACCCGGATCCTCAATAATGATCCCCGCATCGGTCAGCATATCCTTATCTTTCCCCATCACTTTACCATTGACAGTTATCGTTCCCTCATCACAGGAAAGAAAACCGCAAATAGACTTAAACAGAACAGTCTTTCCAGAACCGTTGTGCCCTACAAGACCATAAATTTTGCCACTTTCACATAAAAGTGAAACATCCTTTAAAACTTTGTTATCTTTGAAGCTTTTACTTACATGAGATACTTCAATTACGTAATCCTGCCTGTCCATATATTTCACTCCTCGCTATATATCCTCATTTTCCCAGTTAAATTCTATTTTTTTTACCTTTATTAAAATAATGACCGTCATACACAAAATCCCTGCTATTAAAAATCCAAACATATAAGGTATAGATGGCAGCCAATAGTAACCATAATCCGGGGTTGCAATCCTTGCCAGTTCAGCCCATATCGTCGGGATAAAAAAAGCCAGTTTATGACGTATCATAGGATGTATATTCAGCACGGGAAATAGAGCGATTGCCAGGGCAAGACCACCTGCAACTGCAGCAATCTTATTCAAAAACAAACTTAGCAGGAACATCAGAACCCCAATAAATGTACAGATACAGGCACAAAGAAGAATCTCCAGCCCTATAAGCTGTAATGGCGAAAATTCAGAGAAAATCTCGTAATAAATAAACACAGAACTATCAAACTGCGTAAGAGCCCTTGTCGTTGCTGCCGTTCTCAGCAGCTTTCCCCATTCATTGCTCCATTCAATGTCCGGTAAAAGAGGAAGTATTGTGCAGATGACTGCCACAACAGTAAGAACAATGGAACGGATAAAAATCCCTCCTATTTGCCCTAATGCCCAACACTTTCTTCCTACACGGATTGCATGATACATATTCACATGCTGCATAAAAGGCACATCCGAGTTCGCATAAATTACTCCAAACCAAAACATAATCAGATAAGAAAAACTACACATCGCAAATGGAAATACGCACCAAGAGGACGGGTAGTCCACTGCAACTGAAAACTGTCGGATAGCCCCTACATATGACCGGCTGACTACAATCATCAATATTACAAAAACTGTCATTTTGCTATTGGCGATTTTCATCATGGAATTTTTCCAGGTATACTGTAATAACTTCATACTCCCACCTCTATAATCTGCTTTTTATTTTTTTGTCGATTCCCCAGGTAAGCAGTGCCGAAAAACACAAGCTACAGCCAAAGACTGTAAGAAAGTACTGTATATCCGTCGAAAACCGATTCAAGGTCGGATATATCAGCATTACGCTGAACCAGCCCTTTCCACGATATTCCAATAATATTTGCTGTATTAAAATAGGTGTGATCAATATCAGCATTTTATTAGAAACAAACATAGACAGAAATGAAGCCGCCAATGACAAGGTCCCTGCAAACATCCCCATTTGCAATGCGGACAAAAAAACATAAGGCCAGTAGTGTTTTCCGACAATCAGGGAACCGTACATTCCTTCCATAAAAAAAGCATCCTGTAATCCCTCGGAAGTCCAGGGTATCTTTAACCGTATAGACGCAACAAACAGAAGGCTTCCCAAAACCATAGTGATCACAGACGCTCCATAGACAACCACTGCCTTGGATACCACATATTTCCATGTATTTCCTCTGTTGATGCTGTATCTGGCATATTTATACTCCAAATCCTCGCAAAACACCGTTGCATAAGAGAATGCGCAAAAAGCATAGGCAATCATAATCCCGGACATACTAACAGCGAAACCGTATGTATCTAGCGCATTTCCATTTACCATTCCCTCAGTAAACGCATAATCTTCAAGGGAAAACCACATGGATACTGCAACACCCACAATGGCCAAATATATTGGGTAATTTTTTATCAGACGACGGATATCCGTTTTTAAATAATGTGCTCTATTCATCCGTTTCTCTCCTTTTGTAAACAGCTCTTTTTCCACAGAAAAAAATAAATACACAAATACCTGCAGCAAAGCCACTTACATTTATCAGGAATAACATCCTTTTTTTTCTTTGTTTCTCTTTCTTTTTAATCAGCTCTTTGCTTGTTTCGAGAATTGTATCCAATTTGTCATAAGGTATCTTCATGTCTCTGATTTTTTTATATATTTCTCTTTCCCACTCATTCGGGGCATTTTCTATACATTTATTAAGCCTTCTTCGTTCTTCTACAATCGAATAAGGAATTGTGGATCTATTCATAAAACATCCCTTTCGCTAATTTTTATTGCAAGAATATTTCCTTTCCTGTTTCCGCATTAATTAATGTTACAGATTTACTTATATTATTTTCGACTACTTCAAAATACCAGATAGGATCTGCCTTATATTTTTGTCCCTCATCCAGATATACCCTCTCATAGAATTTTGCTCTCGTCACTTCATACTCCGCATCGTTTAAAATATTCTCAAATTTTTCCTCAACCACAGCAGCAATATCCTCGAAAGGCTTCAGTAAAACTTGTTGTTCTCCCTTTTCAAATTCATAAACGCCGCCAATATCCAGAATTTCAATTCCCCGGGTAGAATATATCGCCTGGACAGGAGCATTATCCGGAGTATCGTATGCCATGCTTCTGGCAATACTCATCATTTCATGAAAAATAGGAATGTCTTCATATTTTTGATACCCATAAATAAAATACGCATCATCTTCCTGACTCCAGCTTTCCTTTCTTTTTTCTTCTGTTAAACGACCTTCCTGTAAATATTGTTCTTCCAAATTTTTCATTGTCTGAGAATTTAAGGGGTAACAAGCAAATATAAAGTCTTCTGAATGGTATCCCAATTCATCTATTATTTTTTGTAATTCTGTAATACATTCTTCGCCGCTTTTAAAGGAAACATCTGACTCTTCAAACACAACCTGATTATTTGAATTTCGCGCACCGATGGATGAATAATATTTGGAATTGCTGCTTCCGTAAGTAATGCCTTCATTTATATCAAGACATTCATCATTTGCAAATAGATAATAGTCTTCTGGTGCCCTCCCTTCATTTACCGGAATTTCCGATTTTTCAATTATTTCTTTTCCTTCACCGAATATAGTCCATGCTTTTTCCCTGTCACAGCTATATAGTCCCTTTACATCAACTGTGCTTATAGCTTGTCCTTTTATATTTTCCGGCACTTCCAACTCACAATTAAATTTTACCTTCCCCGAATCAGAGGTTTTTTCATACTTTTCCGGGAAACTATATTCTGCTTCTTCCGTTGAAACTATTTCTTCCCCTGCTTTTTCTTTGACATCTACAGAACTCTTGTTACATCCAGCCAAAACCGAACATGCACATAATATCAGACTAAAAGCTCTTATTTTTTTCATCATATTTTTTCTCCTATAATTCAGCTAAGGGATACAGTATGTGTATTCCCTATCCATTGGCTTGCACCTCCCTTTGAAGTGATTGAATTGTAGCATATAATTATTGATTATTTATTCAATTGTCAAAATTCGCCCACGATTTTGTCAAAATTAGACTTTTCTTTCAAGTAAAAAAGAGACCCCTAACGAGTCTCTTAGTTTTTAATCCGCGACATATATAAAAGGACCTGAACACAGAATCTATTAGATGTATAATCTATTTTTATTTCTCCTCCATTGGCAATGACCACTTTTTTTACATTTTCTAATCCAATACCATGTATTGCAAGTTCTGGCTGAGTTGTCTGCAGTCCATTTCTCTTTTCAAGGATTTTTCCTGAATAGCTGTTTTCTATAAAGATTAATAACACCTCTTGTTTTATTTGCATTTTTATAGTTAGTAACTTTTCCTTCGATTTACTGGCCTCTCTTACTGCATTATCTACCAGATTCCCCAAAATCACGCAAATATTAAAATTATTAAAATATAGATCTTTCGGAATATTTATTTGAACATCTACTTGATTCAGCGTCTTGTTTGCTTTCTGCAGCATATAATTTAATACTCCGTCTATTTCCTGATTACCTGTAGTTGAATATTCTTTTGGATTTAGCATAAAATCCTTCATGCCGCTTAAATATTTTATCATGTCGTCATTATTATTTTTTTTAGCCATTGCAGACAACTCAATGATATGATGTTTTATATCATGCCTCAATGCTTTCGCCCGTTCTTCCGATTCTCTGGCTATATCTAATTGATAAGAATAAACTTCTAACATCTGTTTAAACACCTGCTCATTCATACGGGCAGAATAAAATTTAAGGAGTGAATGATACAGATAAAAAATGAGAATATTAATAAAAAGAAGTGCCAGTGCTGCAAAAATAACAATTTCTTTTATTTCATGCGCAACAATAATCAGATAATATATATATACAATACTGACAACAGGAACCATTAAAAGTGCAGCCATATTTAATGCCGGTAATGTAATTTCTTTTTCGGGTTCTGTTGTCCTCTGGATAATAATTGCAATAAATAATAAAGCAAAGCTGGTAATACATTCACATACCTGATTCACCGGCTGTCCCATCGTATATTTTGTTAAAGATAAAATGACAATGCTGTCAACCAATGCATTAATCACATATATAACAAATACAGCCAAACATTTCTTTGTTTTCTTTATGCGGTATGGAAAAAAAATCAAAAAAAGACTTGTAATGTTTGACAAAATATTCATAGCCGGAGAGGAAAATAGCAAGCTTATCGCACTTGTCCATGCCCAGCCTATAATATATAAAATAGAGACATGCTTCCATCTACTCTCTTCTTTTTGCACAAAAATACCAACAAAATGCTTCAATGCGTAAAAACGTAATGCATTTGCCAGTAACACTATAATATCATTAAATATTTTTAAACTCATCTGCAGCACTCTCCAAAATCTTTCTTCGTACATCTGCACGATTAATTTTACTTATATTTAGTACATCTCCATTCAGCATTTTTACCCACTCGTATGTAAATTCCTTTACATAATTTTTATTTACTAAATACGATTTATGTATTCTTAAAAAAACATTTTCTGGAATTCGTTTTTCAATCTCATTCAATTTTCCATAAAATGTTCTGATCTCTTTTTTCATTACAATATTAATTTTTCTTCCAGTACTTTGAAAATACAAAATATCTTTATACGAAATGCGATATGTACTATTTTGAGTTTGGAACTCAAATCCCACACTATTTTTTCCCGATATACGATAAATATTATCCAAAACATGATATATCTTCGCCGCTTCTATGGGCTTTACCAAAAAATCAAACGGGCGATTTTGAAAAAGCTGTAATGCATAATTTTCCTTTGAAGATATATATATCAAAAATATATTCTCTTCTTCAAGAACCTCTCTTATATATTTGCCCACCATAACTCCATCTTTCCCTGGCAATTCTATATCCAGAAAAAGAATGTTTATTTTCTCTCTTTTCAAATAATCCAACAAAGTATCTCCAGAATAAAAAACTTCTGTCACAAGTGAAACGCTCTTCTCTTTCGCATATTTCAGTATAATCTCTTCTAGCTCGGAACATGTGCTTTTTTCATCATCGCAAATTACAGTCTTCATTATTTTTCCCTCCTGAAAGTATAATACTCTCTCGGTATCATTCATGCAAGTCATCTCCTTTTTAACCTTCATTCAAAGCTGTCTTTAGATATTTATGGTATATTTTAAGCAAAATCATTGTCAAATAGATATTTAAAATCGAATAAAATTATTTTAAAACACTTACAATATGTATAGGAGGTGTCATGAATGAGGAAACTGATTTTTCAGCATTTATCAAAAATAGAATTACTGAATTACGTTGTCAAAAAGGAATCTCCGAATACACTTTGAGCTTAGCAATCGGTCGTTCGCAAGGATATATACAATCAATTAGTTCTGGCAGAATATTACCCTCTATGAATACTTTTTTAGTTATTTGTAAGTACTTCGATATTACTCCTACTGAATTTTTTGATCCATCTTTTCAGAACCCTACTTTGTTACATTCTATTATTTCAGATATTAGTAAATTTTCTGAAGAAGATTTATTATTACTTTCATCCGTTTTAAAGCGACTAACAAGGAATTAAATTCTATTATCCAATAGATGAACAAGAATTAACTTTATTTTAATCTTGCTCACCTATTTTTTCTGGTTTATATATATTTATAAGCAGCAATTTTTCAACACTATAGAGCAAGTTTCGCCTGCGTAACTCAAAACTCACTTCGTAACTTTTGCTTACTGGCAAACTTGATGGGGATTCCGCTCCCCATACCCTCGGCTTCAGCACATTTATTTAATGTGTTATCATGGCTCCTGTGAAAGACAGTCGCAGCGTGATCGGTTCCCATCACGAAAAAACAACATCTTAAAAATATTCATTTTGTTCTCTTTATGTTCTTTAAATCGGCTTATAGTATGAATACAAATTTTAGTAGAAAGGGATTTTATGGCTAGACCGAAAAAAGAAAAGGAACTGAGGCGCACCCATCCAGTGATGCTCCGCTTCACAGACGCAGAGTATGAACGTCTCCTATTCTATGCAGAAGCCGCACGGCTTCCTCTTGCAGAATATATCCGAAAACAAGTTACAGGAAAACCAGTAAAAGTAAAATATGAAATTGTGGCAGAGCTACCGGAATTGAAAAAGCTAATCGCAGAGTTTGGCAAAATCGGAAGTAACCTTAATCAGATCGCCCGCCATTTTAACAGTGGCGGTATCCATTCACAGGAAATGCGCAAAAGAATTAACCAGGGAATTTCTGACATTTATGAGATGAAGTACGAAGTTCTGAGAATGGCAGGAGACTTTCTATCCCACCCTCCGAGCGATAGTGCTGTTACGAAAGGAGATTTTTTTCATGGCAATCCTGAAGCATATCGCTAGTAAAAATGCGGATTACGGGGAGACCCAGCGCTATCTGATGTTTCAATATAACGAGGATACCATGAAACCGATTCTTGATGAAAATGGCAGACTAATCCCCAGGGAGGAATATTATCTGGACGGCATCAACTGTGATTCCTTTACCTTTGATATGGAATGTAAAGAACTAAATGCACAATACCGTAAGAACCAGACCTTTGATGAGATCAAATCTCATCACTATATTTTAAGTTTTGATCCGAAGGACACGGAGGAAAGCGGATTGACCGGAGAACGAGCGCAGCAGCTCGGTCTGGAGTATGCCCGGAAAAATTTTCCCGGCCATCAGGCTTTAGTCTGCACTCATACAGACGGACACAATCAGAGTGGCAACATTCATGTGCATATCGTTATCAATAGCCTGCGGAAACATGATGTGGAACGTCAGGATTTCATGGAACGGCCATGCGATTCCCGTGCTGGCTATAAACATCATCTTACGAATGATTATCTTTCCTATCTGAAACAGGATGTGATGGATTTGTGCCACAGAGAGCAACTGCACCAGGTTGACCTGCTCTCTCCTGCGGAAAGGAAAGTCACTGACCGAGAATATCACGCACAGCGCAGAGGGCAGAAAAAGCTGGATACATTAAATCGGGAAATGACTGCCGGCGGCATCACACCACGCAAAACGAAATTTGAAACCCAGAAAGATTTCCTCCGAAACGCCATTGAGGAAGCCGCCGCTTCCGCCCGCAGTCTGGAAGAATTTCAAAAGCAGCTTTTAGACAACTATCATATTTCACTCAAGATCAGCCGTAGGCGGTTCAGCTATCTCCATCCGGAGCGTGGGAAATACATTACGGGCAGAAACCTGGGAACACGGTATGAAAAAGAATATCTGCTGTCTGTATGGGAGAAAAATTCCAAATGCCACCAGAACCTGTCACCTGAGCCGGATACATCCGATAAACCATCTGCCTTTGCGAATCAGAACGACCTGCCTGCTTTCGTCTTTATCAAATCCGAACTCCGGCTTGTGATTGATCTGCAGAATTGTGCAAAAGCGCAGGCAAATTCTTCTTATGCCAGGAAAGTCCGGTTGTCTAATTTACAGCAGATGGCGAAAACAGTGGCCTATATTCAAGAGCATGGTTACGATACGGAAGATGATCTGAAAGCCGCTTTTGATGAGGCACAGGCACAGACCACCGAGATGCGAAAAACACTCCGTTCTACGGAAAAGAAACTTCGTGAGGTCAACGAACAAATTCATTATACAGGGCAATATCTGGCTAACAAATCAGTGTACCGGGAATTTCTTACCTGCAAGAATAAGAAGAAGTTCCGGCTGGAACACCAGACGGAGATCACTCTGTATGAAACTGCCCGGAAAATACTGAAAGAACATTCAGAAGATGGAAAACTGCCTTCCATGAAACTGTTGAAAGCAGAAAAAGAAAAGCTGGCTGCACGGAAAAGCAGCCAGTACGAAGCATACCGAAACCTCCGGGAATATGAAAAGGAACTGCATATTGTCCAGACAAACATCGACACATTTCTGGGGAAAGACCGCTCCCGGCAGACAGCGCAGGAACGAGAAAGTACACGCTCCTAAATCTCTGCCTTATATCAGAAGGCCCACTGAGATTTTTCTTTACTCCGTGGGCCTATCCTGTGTATCCTTTTTCAGTTGTTCGATTTTCTTGATATCTACATAGTGAGTCGCATATGCTTTCTCAATCTCTGGCTTTCCGCTCTTGCTGAAACGGAGCAGGATCACCGGCCTGTGTCCATGCTTTTTCTTTACGCCCCACCGCTTATAATAGCAAAAAGACGGCTTCAATCCTGTCTTTTGCGCATATCGCCGGATCTGCCCCATGATTACAGAAAGCTTCCGGAGATTGCAGGTGCATACCTGCTCCAAATACGGGATTTTCCCGAAACGCCATTCTTCATATTTCTGTTTTGGCAGTACGCCAATCTCCATCAGCACATCCACCGGTGCGGCATAGCCCCGCCGCTGGCATTGGTGGTAAACCGCAGCATGGGCTTTCCTGCTTAATTCACTATCTTTCAAGCTCACACTCTCCCATCCGGCCATTCTTTCAACTAGAGTTCATTGTAACACGAAATCCCATTTCTTCCCACAACAACTTCCTATTCCTTCTGATCCGGAATGGTATATGCTTCCACGGTGATTTTATTCCCATCCGGTTCTATCTCCACCCAATAATTCTGTATCCGACAGCCCCGGTGCCAGTCCTGAAGAGAATAGATTTCCAACGTTTTAAAATCCACCAGGCAGAGCGGAACTGCCTCTTTCTTTTCGTATTTCCATTTGCGGAACTCCAAAGATTCCAGCACTTTATTCAAGCATTTCTGACAGAGATGTCCCCGGATTGTCTCTGTTTTCATCTGATAATCCTACGGAAGTGTTACCTCTATGGAAGCCATTGTGCCTCGGAAATTACTTTCTGTGGAATAAATAATTTCTCCGGTATTTCCAAAACTTGTCGAAGTTCCATCTTCTCCATTCACTTCGTTTCCGTTTTCGTCATGGCATTTCAAGCGAAAGTCCAACACATACCAGTCATTAAGCGAAATCAATCCTATCGTATCAAATTTCCGGTAATAATCTATCAGGCTGTAATCGCTGCTCCCGCAAAGATAACAGCTTCCCTGATCCTCAAGTGCGGATTGGACTCCCTCATAGCTGACATTCTCCATACCTCCGCTTCTGAGCCACTTTTCATACAGTTCATCCTTAAAATACACCCCCAAAAGCAACAGTACAAACCCACCGATCATCAGCCAGAACAGCCCCGCCCTGATCCGGTAATATTTCTTTTTCCCTTTCTCCTGCATCCTGTTTCCCCTCCCAAAATTTAGTGTACTTAAAACAAGTCCATTTATCACATCATATCACTACCTGTACTTAAAATGTACTTATCCTAACGAACTTATTTTGTACTTAAATGTACTAGACAGGAGGTATTATGGATAAAGATAAACATATCGGTTTACGCATTGACTCAGAAACGCACAAGAAGCTGAAAAGCCTTGCAGAGTTTGACGGACGCTCCATGAATGGTGAGATCCTATATCTGATCCGCCAGGCTATCGCACAGCACGAACATAAACATGGTGAATTAAAGTAAGCATTTCTGTATTACAATTTCCGTTATCATCTTCAAAAGTGGACTCATTCTAGTCCCATTGTATCATTCCATGCCGATAAGATAAAGGAAAATCGGACTCATTCTAGTCCACACAAGGAGTTTTATCGCATGGAACAAAAAATCAAGCAGACTGGTATTGACATTGGCGGGAATATCCGCCGCATCAGAAAAGAAAAAGGAATTGGACAGACTGAACTTGTCCGTATGCTCCAGCTCCAGGGCTTGAATATGACACGGGAAACGCTGGTAAAAATCGAAAGAGGAATCCAGCATATCACAGGGACACAACTCCGAGGCATCCGGGACTGCCTGGAGACAAGTTATGATGAGCTATTGAAATAGAGACTTCAATTTATGCATATGGTTCTCCCCATTTCATCATATTTTAAAAATAGTTCATTGCTATTTTTTGAAAAATCGACTATACTATGGATAAGAAAATAAGAAAGGAGTAGATGCACATGGCAACACAGAGTATTAAAAAGAACATTGTAATCCATGACAAAGACTCCGCCGCTGCTTTTGTGGAAGCACTGGAAAAAGCCGCAGCTATTGCGACAAAGCCTGCTTCCCGTAATTACAGCGTAAAGGAATTAAAAGGTACAAAAAATATCAAAGCTTTTTTCGGAGATAAATTATAATGGATTATATAGAGCTGAATCTTTTAGAAATGCTCGACACATACGGAGAGGATAAGCTACAGTCTATCCTCTCCCGTTTCATGTGTCCCCAAAATATAGATGTGGAAAATTTTATACAAACAAAGGCGATTGGCTTTGCCAGACAGCGGCTTGCAATGACCTATCTTGTTTTTTCTGATGAAGAATCACCTGATCTCGTTGGCTATTTTACACTGGCAAATAAATTTGTTTCTATCAACGGAAATGTACTAAGCAAAACTCTCCAGAAGCGTATAGGAAAGTTTTCACAATATGACAAAGAACTTGACCGTTTTCTGGTGTCTATGCCTTTGATTGCACAGCTCGGCAGAAATTTTAATCCTGCCTTATCTGCCTCGATACCCGGACAGGAATTATTATCTATTGCCTGCAGCAAAGTCCGGGAAGCTCAGTTTATTATCGGTGGGAAAGCTGTTTACATAGAATGTGCCAGCAATCCAAAATTATATGACTTTTATTCCGCTTCCCAATTTGTCCAGTTTGGTCAACGAGAGAGAGATACAGACGAAATTGCGGAAAGTCCGATATTGGTACAAATGCTAAAGTATTTCAGAGATTAAAAAAAGAGGAAGATGCCTGCCCTCCCGGCAAAACATCTTCCCTTTTCTATTTTCTTCTCCGCTCCATTTCTTCTTCCGTCGCCATCTGCGGCACAGGCTTCCCGCTCTTTCTGGCAATCTCCTCTTGCTTCAGATGGAGCCGATCCAGCACAGAAATCCGTCCTCCAATCTTCCGAGGCTTGTTCGGCAGATTATTCATACGCCCATCAATCATGTTGTAATTCTGCTCTTCCGTAATCTCGGCGCTGCGCAGATATTCCCCGTTTTCGTAGGCTTTCTGCCAGTTTTCCATCACCGGCTTTTTAGTTTTCTCCGGTTCCGGCTCTTTTGCTGGCGGGTGCAGGTACTCCCAAATCTGCTGTTTTACTGTCCCGTCAAAGCCGTGGAAAACATTGTCTGCCACCATATTCCCCGCACTGTCCAGCACCACATTGGCCGCCTGCGCCCCGTAAACGGTGTGTTCCATGAGGAAAAATTCCCGCCCGTCTATGATGATACTGTCATAGGCAAGCCAGCTTCCTTCTTTCCCCTCAATATGAAAATCTGTTGTATCATAGGAAATCAAGGCACTGGAGGAACCCAGGCGGTGAAAACCGGCAAGCACAACAAAGCCTTCTTTTTCCACATAATAGGCTGTGATCTCGCCACCGCTGTTTAAGACCAGCACATCACTGACGCTTAGGCTGTGGCAGGCAGATCTGCGGGGCGGATGCTCCCCCAGGCGCTTCCGGATCGTGTCCGGCGTATCCCCTTTCTTCATCCGTCCCAGGTAAACCTGTTCATAGTTCGCATACCGCACAGGGATATGCTGCTCCTGCAGCGTTTTATAAGAGCGGTAGCGGATCATCCGGTTTTCCGGGATATTCTTCAGTTGGTACAGGGCAAATTGGCTGATCTCCATCACGCTTCCTCCGCCGGTTCCTGCGCATAGGTTTCCAGATCCATCCCTGAGAACTCCTGATCCGTGAGCTGCTCCATTTTCTTCAGCGTACTGTTGACAAGTGCAAGCATCTCCCCATCTTCGCTGATAAATGGAAGCACCCGGCGGATTTCCTCCATGGTTCCGGTACGGGTATCCTTCTCAAACACAGCCATAACAAAATATTCCTCTTCCTCAAATCGTACTCTCATAACTCCGGTTCTCCTTTCCTGCGCCCCTGGGCTATCTTTTCAGTTTTCTCTCCCTCTTTTTGTACCTGCTGTTCCTGGGCTTTCTGTTTTGCCTGCCTCTCACGAAGCGCCGCAAGGACAGACTGGCGCACCCCGGCAGGCTTCGATGCTTCTGGTTTCTGTAGCACATTCCCCGGTCTGTCCTGTCCGCCCGGTTCTGCCGCCGGCTCTGTCTGCACCGGCTCTTTCCTCTGTTGCTCCTCTACCAGCATTTTCTCCAGGTCTGCCATGGCTTTCTGCACCAGGGGGCTTTCCTGATAATGGGGAACCAGGTCAATCGCATCTTTCGAGATGCTCCCGGCCCGCATCAGTTCATAATCCCCGTCATACATACTCCCGTCCTCCAGCCGGAAGCCGATCCCTTTGATCCCGTTCATCCGCTCCGCCGGGATCTCTTTGTATTTCTGAAAGGCTTCCCTCAGTGTCAGGTTATCGTGATACTCTCCCATCACAGGGAACTCCATGCACTCTGCCACATAGAACGTAATTTTTGCTTCTTCCACCTCCGGCTCATACATAACTTCCGCCCTGCCCGTCTCCTGTGCCTGCTCAATTCTTGTTAACAATTTCTTTGCATTTTCTACATCCTCTGGAAGATCGTCATTCTCCCCCTCGGCAATCTCTGCCACCCATTTCCGTATGGACTCTGCTTCTCCGGAAACAAGATCAGCATAAATCATTTCCACATTTTCTTCCCTGTCCTCAACTGTATCCCGGTATTCATACAGATCAAATTCGTTTAGAAACTGATCAATATCATATGCCAGCTTCTTCAATTCTTTATCATCCAGATATTTCTCCGCATTTTTCATATATTCTTCCATAGTATAGGTTCGATTCTCAGATACTGGGGTAATATCCAGCGGAATCCCTACAATCGCCATTCCAGCTTTATGAAGGGCCGAGAAAAAATCATCTTCCCGGATATTTCCTGTGTAGAAAAGAACCACATCCAAATCAGAACCATTGTTGTATAATCCCGCTCTTGTGCGGCTGCCATAAACACGGGCAGCGTTTAGTTTTACTTCGTCCTCCAGTCCCATATCCTCAAGCTGTGCCTGTGCGTAACACAACACCGTTTCCTCTATTGCTGAACGGCTCATATCACCCAGCGCTTTTTCTTTTTCTGTTATACCGGAAGTTAGTGGCATTTCTATTTTCCCTTGTATTTCTCGCTGCCCTGCCTCTGTTACTGCCTCCATAAAGTCGTTCCAACAAACCACATGACACTGAGCTAACATAATCTTTTCTTCATTAAGGAGAGCTTCCACCGCCTCTTGAATAGAAATATCCGTGTTCTCATAAGATCCTCCGTCCAGTTCCCGGTATTTCCGATCATAAAACGTATAATCAAACCAGCCCTCTGCGGATGTCTGAATATAAAAGTAACCTTTCATCGATGGAAGTTCATACACGATATTGGTATCTTTATTATCAAGATAAAACTGCGCATGGTTATACGCATCTGCCACTTCATCATTTATCCATTTTCCATCCAATGAAGCCTTTTTCACATCCTCCACATTTTCAATCCCATTCTCACATTTGAGCAGTGTCATTCTGGAAGTAACAGGCTCCCGGCTTTCCATCCCCAACCGTTTGTCCAGGTGGTTTGGTAACAGGTGATATGCCTGGATTGCTTCATCCAGGTTTTCAAAATACTGATATTCCCGCTCTGCTTTGTCACCATAGGCGTCATTCACCACATAGAACTGCTTGATAAACGGCTCTGGCACTTTCTCATAGAGATATTCTGTGATCGCTTCCATAGCACCATCGTCAAATCCATGCTCCAGATCCTCCGCCACCAGCTTCCCGTCTGCATCCACAATAATCCCTGCCACCGTATCCCCATACCCGTCATGCTCCATCCGGAAGAAAGTCTCCCCGGCGATTTCCTTCACTTCTGCCGTGTGCCAGGTGCCAAAATGCCCCTCTACCAAAAGCCCTTTTGTCTCCGGGCCGATCTGTCCGGCCTGTTTTTCTTGCTCCAGTTCCCCCATTTCTTTCCGGGCAAGGCCGATAAAACCGTCCATGACTGCCGGATGGCTCGTCACCACATAATCGGCATTGAGATCCATCCCACGGCTGATATTCTCCGGGATTTTGAAGCGATCCGCCCATTCCTTAGTCTCTTTTGAAAACCGCCCGTCTGATCTGAGGTGCTGGACGGTACAGGCCAGCACAAAAGACACCCGTTCTGCCCCGTATGTTTCCACCACATCTGCCGCAGCTTCATGGGCCAGATGATACCCGTCAAAGTGGCTGTCAATCGCTTCTTCAATCGCTTTCTTACAGTCCAGGTTCAGCTTCCGTGAATCCAGGTAAGCGTCTGCGTTTCTATGTTCCATAGCGTAAGTAAGATCCGACAGATAGAGCGGCGGATATTCTTTTATCTGGCTTTCCAGCAGTTTCTTTCTCTGTGCATCAAATTCCGGAAGCTCTTGATACCCAAAGCTGTCCACATAGTAGGCGGTCAGCTCCTTATCTTTTTTCAGGACAACCACATCACTCACCGACAGGGAATGCCCGGTATAGTCTGCCGGATGGTCTGTATTGAATTTTGTATACAAGGCTTCCAGGGTATCCCCTTCCTGCAGTTCATCTCCGTAAACGAACTGATAATCGGCGCCGTCCACAGTGATGCCCTGTTCCTGCAGGTAAGCCATTCCCATAAAACGATAATCCGTCCCGTCCCTGTCCTCACGGAGCTGATAAATCCCATATCTGTCCTGTTCGCTCTGGAAAAGCGCTGTTTCCTGATGACGCTGGGCTTCTCTCTGGATTTCCTGCATACGTTCTACCATCTGATCAATAAACTCTCCGGAAACTCTGCGAATCGTATCCATAGAAGTGCGAAGCTCTTTCATATCCTTATCACTACTCCATCCGGCAATATAGGGAAAGGAATATTCTGACGTATCCAGACCGAAATACTGGCAGACCGTATAGGCCACGCTTTCCGCTTCTACTTCCCTTGTCAGCTTATCTTTTTTCTCGCCCATTTCCTCCATAACGTCCCTGTCATGGAGCTTTGCGTGGGTAACTTCATGGATACCGGTTTTCATGGTCTGGCTTTCACTCATGCCATTCTGAATCACGATTTCTTTATCTATACTGCTGTAAAATCCCTTTGCCCCGCTCTCAATCTCGTCAAAACGGATCGGCACCGGGGAAATATCCCGGATTGCCTGCATAAATATCTCATAGTTTTCCACACTTCCCATCAGCTCCGGCGTAGCCAGTTCCGGAAGCGGCTCCCCGTCAGTCTGGGATACATCAAATACCGTAGTGATCCGGAAGCGTGGGATTGTATATTCCACTTCCTCCATCTCCGGCGTCCCATCCGGCTTCAGCACCGGCTCCAACGTCGCCGGGTCAATCTTCTCCACTTCTTCCTTTTCCCGGATCGGCGCAGGGGCAATGATCTGGATGCCTTTCTCCCCCCGCTTCACCTGACGATGGAACTTTTTCTGCCATGCCTGATAACCAGCCACTAAAGTTGCATCCGGTTTCTGCAGATGGATCAGGAGCGTATTGTTAAAGCTATAACTGTGGAATTGGGACATGGTTTTCAAATATTCCATGTACATTTCTGATGTGAAAATCTCTTTGACGCCCTGCTCCAGCCGCTGGGTAATCTCCTTCATTCTTTGGTTCCTGTCCTTTTCTGCCATACTGTCCTCCTTAAAGCTCCCGCCGCCTGCCACAGCAGGAACAGCCTGTTTTTCTTTTCTTTATAATTGCGGTTCTACCTTTCTCTCATGTTTTCCTATTTTCTGCTGTCCGGCAGCAATCCGCTCCTGGGCTTCTTTCAGCTTTCCAAGCACTGATGGCCTGCGGGGGGTGTCCGCCACAACCGCTTCCTCCGCCACTCTCCCGGCATCATTTATCATGCTTCCCGGCTGGTCTGCCGCCACTGTCCCGTCCTCTGTCCCAAGCGCTTCCGCTGGGCCTTTCTCGTCCATGTTCAAAAGGGAATTTAACTCTGCCAGACGCTCCGACTTCTCCGCCAGCTCCTGCTCTCTCTCAAAAGGCTTTGCCACTTCTTCCTTCGCTGTCTCCAACTGTTGCTGTAAGGTTTCCAATTTCTGCTGTGTCTCTGCCGCTTTCTTTTCAATGCCGGACAAGGCGTTGCTGATCCTCTGCAGGTTCCCCAGGGCGTCCTTTCCAATCTCCACTTTATAGCTGCACTGGCGTTTCAGCGTCACCATATATTTCTGGTTAAAGCTGTCAAACTCCGCACTCATTTGAAAACCGTAAAATTCCCCGATCTGCCCGGAAGTTTTCACCGCCTTTAGTCCGGCACAGGCAGCAATCAGCGCTGTGCCGGACTCTTTCCGGTCAGTGTATTCTTTCCCGCCAACCGTCATGGAAAACTCGTCTTTTTCTCTGCCTTTTTCCAGAAGCGGCTTCACCGCCTGGAAGTCTGCTTTCAGCCCCTCCAGCCGCTCTTTCGCCGCTGTGATCTGCAAGGGATAATTCTTCGCTATATCCGTCTCCAGACGGTATTTCTGGCTGGTATGGTTGGCTTTCATCAGCTTTAACTTGCTCACCTGGATGTCCAAATCCATCTTTTCCTTGATATAGGGATTTCCAGTGGCCAGGGCTTTGATCTCCGCATAGGACAGCGCCGCATCGTCCACATCCTCACAGGCACGGACAGGACTTTTGCTTGTCATGATCTGGCTGATGAATTTCTGCTTATTCTCCAAAATCTGCCACATATAGGCATCGAAGGTGTTTTCCGTCACATACCGGAAGATCTTTACTTTCTTATTCTGGTTTCCCTGCCGGAGAATACGCCCCTCCTGTTGTTCCAGATCTGCCGGTTTCCAGGGGCAGTCCAGATGATGGAGGGCAATGAGCCTGTCCTGGATATTTGTGCCTGCCCCCAGCTTTGGCGTAGATCCAAGGAGAATGCGCACCTTCCCGGAACGCACCTTTGCGAACAGTTCCGCTTTTTTTGCCTCTGTACCTGCTTCATGGATAAAAGCAATTTCCTCCCTGGGGATACCTTTTGCCACCAGCTTTTCCCGCACGTCATCATATACATTAAAAGTGCCGTTATTCTTCGGTGTGGAAAGGTCGCAGAAAATAAGCTGGGTAGAACGCTTCTGTGCGGTTTCCTGCCAGATGTCAAAGGCATTTTTTACACAGCGGTTTACCTTGCTGTCCGGGAAATCCGGGAGCATATCGTTGATGAGCCGCTGATCCAGGGCGCACTTTCGTCCGTCATTGGTGTCGGGTAGGATACCGGCGAGGTAGCAAAAGCCCCTTTTCCGTTATCCCCCCTCGGAACCGGACTTGATACTTTCGCATCATCCGGCTCCCCAGTAATTTTATTTCAAGAACGTATATTTAAGGTTCCATTGTGGATAGCTGTGTGGCATTCCCGACATACCACCAGCGTTTTTCTCTGCCGCGCAGCCATAATCTGAACCCAAACCGGCGGCGCTGACTTACCTTTGGTCTTTAAGTCCGCCAGCTTGCGGATATGATGTACTTCAATATCTTTGCTGCTTCCACATAACTCACAAGTATCTGCTGTCAACCGCTTAATGAGTTCTGTACGCCCTCCATATACCTTGTAGGGCTTATCCTCTATGACAGCTTTACGCTTATGGGCAAGTGAAATTCCTCCCCAGGTAGCCACCAATGGCTTTTTCCCAGGGCGTTCTACAACCACTTGCAGGCAGGGTACCGTTTTTCCGCTTGTGCTTGTGGTCGTAGTTTTATACTTTGCCTTTTGCTTTTTGATAGATGACCGATGTTTGCAAGCCAAGGTTTTCAGCAGAGAGGTTTCCATTGTCCAGTAGAGTTTGGAAAACCAAGATAGGTTTTGGGCCAGAACATAGTATTGTACCAACCCTCTATATTCCTGCTGAAACCTTTGGACAATAGAGAAATCATCATCGTGAAGCAACGCATTTCTGTGGGTCACTTTCCCATATCGCATGAACGACCTGCATTTATCCTCAATTACCCTTGCTGGAACAAGCAATGCAATAGCGCCATTAGCGCCTCTGCGCCCTTTGGGGTCGATGTAATCGTTGCACCGCTGCGCCTTAATTTCATAACCGAGGAATTTTGCCGCTTGACTGCTGGCATTGGTAATCAATGTCTTTTCCTCTGACAGTTCTAAGTGAAGCTCTTGCTTTAAGAAATCGTGCATTTCTGCTTTGATTTTCTCTGCATCGGCTTTTGAACCGGTGAATCCGATGAGGAAATCGTCAGCATACCGAACATAGCGGCATCTGCGATAGTTCTCGTCATAAGGGTCAACCGAGGGAATACCACGTCGTTCTACTTCAAGTCTGTGGGCAGTTTGAATATCACCACGCTTTCTTGCTTTACTGATTTCAGCATTCATCCGACTATACACAGGATTCGCCTTTTGCCGCTTCCCCCGTGTGTTATTAGGAATCAGAACTTTCTCAATCCATTGGTCAAACTCATTGAGGTAAATATTTGCCAGAAGTGGACTGATAACGCCACCCTGCGGAGTTCCGCTGATTGTCTGATTAAACTTCCAGTCCTCCAAATATCCGGCTTTTAGCATATTAGATACCAGGCGGATAAATCTGCCGTCATGGATATTTTTCTCAAGTATTTTCAGCAGAACAGCATGGTCTATTGTGTCGAAGTATTTAGAAATATCCCCTTCGATAAACCAGCGTGTTCCTTTCCACACTTGAATTTCCTGCAAAGCCGTGTGGCATCCCCTGTTGGGCCGGAATCCATGAGAATGTGTGCTGAATTGCGGTTCATAGTACGCTTCCAAAATCTCGCGCATCACTTCCTGCAATAACTTATCTCCCCATGTTGGAATGCCCAGGGGACGCTTCTTCCCGTTTTTCTTTGGGATATATTCACGTCTTGCCGGTTTCCACTGATATTTTTCTTCTCTGAGAAGTTCAATCATCCTATCAATTTTCTGAATTGACATTCCATCAACCGTTTCTTCAGTGACACCTTTTGTCATTGCTCCGTTATTCGGGTATAACTTTGCATAGGCGTTTAGATAAAATTCACGGTTGAATAAGAGCTTATAAACTCTCTCGATAGGTTTGTGCTGTTTTCCACGTTCTTGAATGACTGTTAAAATAGTTTTGGCTGTACGCATCTCACGCACCTACTCCTTTCTAACAAATCGAAATTACCTGCCGTCCTTCGCCATGTGAGCGGCTTTCCCGCTTCCGATTTTACGGCTATCCCTGTCATTTCAGGGTTCTCGGACTACTATGACGGCTCCGTGACCATGGGGGTCTCCCCCTTTAGGCCATCCTGCCATTCGTCAAAAGTGTACGTTTCGAGCATCCCGTAGGTCCCTCGTTCGTTCCTTTATTCCCGTTCACTGCGGGCTCTTTCACTGCAAAAAGTTACTCGCCCAAAATCAACAACAGCGAGCATACAGTGACACCGGTATCAGTCGCTTTCCGGTGGGCGATGCTTTGCACCAAGTCAGAACTGAGGTTCAGGCAGTTTAGCTTTAACCATAGGACGCGGAACTTGCGGAGCGTCAAGACCTTGCGACTGGTCCCTTATCCGCTTTACCAACATGCGATTGTCCCCTTTGAGTTTCCTCGCCAGGTAGGTTGGTCGTTCCCATTATTCACTTTTAATAATGTCCCCCTGCGGGGGAGATACACTTTTGCGCGTAGCAGCGCACAATCTTGAGCATGTTGTCTTCCCTCGGATTGACTTCATTGTTCCGCACCCTCTCCGCACGGTTTCCCAGTTCCTCCACCATTTCCTCCTGCAATTTGGTAGGTTTTACTTTTACCACCCGGTATTCTGCCTCCGGCACAGGCAGATTCAACATGTCTGCCGTCTGGATATCTGCCACTTCCCGGAACATCTGCATAAGTTCCGGCAGGTTGTAGAACCGGGCAAACCGTGTCTTTAGACGGTAGCCGTTCCCCTCCGGCGCAATCTCCAGAGCGGTCACAGTTTCCCCAAAAGTGGACGCCCATGCGTCAAAATGCTGTAAGTTTTTCTCCGCCAATGTTCCGTACTGCAGATAGCGCTGCATGGTATAGAGTTCTATCATCGAATTGCTGACCGGCGTTCCTGTTGAAAAGATTACCCCCTTTCCTCCCGTGATCTCATCCAGATAGCGGCATTTCATATACATATCCGACGATTTCTGCGCTTCGGTCTGTGCGATCCCACCCACATTCCGCATCTTGGTTGTAAGGTAAAGATTTTTATAGCTGTCCGCCTCATCCACAAACAGTCGGTCCACGCCCAGTTCTTCAAACGTGATCATATCATCTTTCCGGCTTTGGTCATGGAGCCTTTTCAACCGTGTCTCCAGCGATTTCTTGGTCCTCTCCATCTGCTTTACCGTGAAGCGGCTCCCCTGGATCTTTTTCGCCTCTGCGATCCCTTCGATGATTTCGTCAATCTCCATCTGCAGCATACGTTCCTGCCGCTCTACACTTAACGGGATCTTCTCAAACTGGGAATGCCCGATGATCACAGCGTCTATGTCGCTGGTAGCGATCCTGCCGCAAAACTTTTTCCGGTTTTTCTTCTCAAAATCCTTTTTCGTTGCCACTAAAATGTTTGCCGCCGGATAAAGCTGGAGCCACTCAGCGGCAAACTGCTCGATGATGTGGTTCGGCACCACGACCATAGATTTACTGCACAGCCCCAACCGTTTGCACTCCATCGCAGCCGCCACCATCGTATAGGTCTTTCCTGCGCCCACCACATAAGCCAGCAGCGTATTCCCGCCGTAAATGATCCGGGCCACTCCGTCCTTCTGGTGTTTCCGCAAAGTAATTTCCGGGTTCATACCATAAAAATGCAGGTGGCTCCCGTCATACTCCCGTGGCCGGATCGCATTGAACCGTTCATTATAATCTTCGGTCAGCCGCTGCCTGCGCCTGGGATCTTTCCAGATCCACTCCTGGAACGCCTGCTTGATCAGATCCTGCTTGCCCTGCGCAATAGCGGTTTCCTTTCTGTTCAGGATTGGCTTACGTTTTCCCTCCTCATCCTCCACATAGTCAAACACACGGGTATCCCGCAGATTCAGCGTATCTTCTATGATCTTATAAGCATTTACCCGGTTTGTTCCATAGGTGTTGGTAACACGGGGATTTCCCCGGTCCATGCTCTTCCCTTCGATATTCCATTCCCCGGTATGCCGGGAGAAATGGACTTTGATCTTCCACTGGGAATAGTTTGGCGTCTGCAACAGTTCAAACATAAAATCTGCGATATCCGATTCCGGTATCCATGTGGCTCCCAATCGTACACTGATCTCAGAAGCGGTCAGATCCTTTGGCTGTACTTTTTCCAGTGCCTCCACATTGCTCCGGTACACCTCGGAGATCTCCGCCGCACGTTTTGCCTCCCGCAGTTTCTTTCGCACGTTGCCGGACAGATACTCGTCCTCAGATACAAACCGGGGCTGCTCCATGCCCTCAGACTCCGGCAGACGGAAGATCACGCCTTTTAGTTCTTCTTCCACCTCGCCGGCGCTTTTCCCGGTCAGGGAACACAGATACT
>ENA-OQLI01000445-OQLI01000445.1-human-gut-metagenome-genome-assembly--contig:-NODE-445-length-50724-cov-8.144159_pt1 | contig 50724 bp, 42 predicted proteins | sample MGYA00242805_ERZ504812 | MGnify/ENA primary metagenome ERZ504812 (study PRJEB26092, sample SAMD00036430) | human gut metagenome | host: Homo sapiens | study: EMG produced TPA metagenomics assembly of... | reverse complement strand
TAAATTTCCAGAAGCATAGATTTTCCACAACGTCGTACACCTGTAACAATTTTAATCAACTGCTTATCTTTCCAGGCTATCAGTTTTTCTAAATATTCTTTTCTTTCTATAATCATAATAATGCTCCTTTCTTTACTAATTATATTCCAAAAGCAACAAAAAAATCAATAGTTTTAGGATTGCAGTCCCAAAACTATTGATTTTTTATTTTTATTGGAACAAAAATTAACTTACTAGCTGCTTCTGATAATTTACTGATGGCAATAGATCTTGCAGATGGCATTACTTTCCACAGCACTCCACAATGGCCTTTTCCACATCTTCTATCTGGAATGGTTTTGCCAGATGTGCGGTCATGCCGGCTGCGAGACATCTTTTTGCATCTTCCTCAAATGCATTTGCAGTCATTGCAATGATCGGAACTGTTTTTGCATCCGCCCTGTCCATAGCACGTATGGCTTTTGTTGCTGCGATACCATCCATAACAGGCATCATGACATCCATCAATATGGCATCAAAGGTTCCCGGAGAATTACTTTCGAAGTACTCCACCGCCTGTCTGCCGTTTTTTGCAACTGTAACCTTCGCACCGTCATCAGTCAGCAACATTTCTATGATTTCAGCATTAAGCTCATTATCCTCGGCTGCCAACAGATGCAATCCACGAATATTATATTTCTCTGCAATTTCCTCATCCTTTTTCTGTTTCTCTGCAATCTCAAAAGGAATGGTAATGACAAACACAGATCCAACTCCCACCTGACTTGTCACTTCAATACTTCCATGCATCTGCTCAATCAATCCCCTGGCAATCGCCATTCCCAGACCAGTTCCCTGATAAACACTACGGGCATCTGTTTTTTCCTGTGAGAACGGATCAAAAATGCGGCTCAGGAACTCTGCACTCATCCCTATACCTGTATCAGAAATTGTCCATCTGTATGTACAGATCCCATCATGTACATCTACAGCCTCCATTACCGTGGTAATCTTTCCTCCCGGCCGATTATACTTAATGCAGTTTCCATAGATATTCAGAAAAATCTGGCGAAGATGCAGTGAGCTTCCATAGACATAAGGATAGGGAATATCCTCCTTATTTTTCTCATAAATCCACTGAATATCCTCATCTGCTGCCCTGTGTGTGATAATGCTCTCAATCTCATAGACCAGATCTTTAAGACAGATATATTCATGAGTCAAAACAATATGACCTTCCTCTATTTTGCTCATCTGCAGAACATCATTAATAAGGGAAAGTAAATAATCCGCTGCTATCTTCATCTTTTTATGATTTTCCCGTATCAGTGCTTTATCCTCAAAATGGGTCTCATCAATCTTTAACAGACCAATAATACCATTCAAAGGTGTCCTGATATCATGGCTCATACGGCTTAGGAAATTCGTTTTCGCCCTGCTCTCGGCACGCATTTCATTAAATGCAGCCTGAAGGCGTGCCTGTTCCTGCTCATCCCGTTCATGTCTCTGTGTGGTATCCTGCAACAGAATGATTGCATAAATCATAGGGATCTCAGCAAGAATTTCTGTATCAAACACCACCATTCTGGTCATAAGAACTGTTTTCTGTACCCAGCGGATACTTCCATCATCTTCGCGGGCACAATACTCCACAGACATATTTGTTTCTCCGTTCTCAAACCTCTTACGAAGCTTTTCACAATTATCTGTCATACAGTAACCGGCAATTGTTTCCTGGGTGATTTTTTTCTCATATTCCCAGCAGTAATCCTGATAAGAACATGGAAGTGAATAATCCATAAAAAGTTCCCGGCTCTTCTGTTCTTTTCCATTCAGTACAATCCTTCTTTCCAGAACATCTTTTGTCAGATTTACTGTATAGATCACATCTGACAATTCCAGAAGCGCATCCACATAGCTGTCATTTTCCAGGATAGACTGTTTCAGCTGTTCATAATAAAGCTGCAGCTGCTCTTTTGCCCCTGTCTGACCTTCTGAAGTCTTTCGGATGGTTTCAAATGCCAGGAGAAAATGATGCAGCTTTTTGTCCTCATCCCAGTCCACAGGAATCAGTGTCAGGCGGTTATATGCCCCCTGTTTCCCGATATTATACTCATATTCCAACACATCTTTCTTCGTATGCATTTTCTTTTGAAGTTCCGAAATCTGCAGCCCTTCGCGAATATCTGCCTGACAGGACTTTTCAATCTGTTCCTCTATGATCTGTTCCACTGCACCGGAATATGCACCATCAGAGGCCAGGAAAAAATTTTCACTGGAACGAATCGCCCGATAGGTATCCATCCCGGCATCACAATACAGACAATCTGAGAAATTACTGCCGTGCTGATTAAGCAGCTTTAACAGCTGATATCCCTGATTCTTTTCTGCTGCAGCCTCTTCCCTTTTTACATGATTCTTATTGATATACATGTTTTTGTCTGCGCAGTTAAACAGCTCCCTCATTGTACTTCCGGGAAAATCACAGGCCAGTGCAAAACCTACCGCATAGCTTAGCTGAGTATCCGGATACACTCTGGATTCCTCTGCCATATCTCTGCGCACCTTTTCAAGGCACTGTGTCATCTGTTCCCTGTCCAGTCCATGGGTAACTACAAGAAACTCATCTCCACCTGCTCTTCCCACAAACTGCTCTGCTGGTATGGAAGCCCGCAGGCAGATAGCAAATCTACGGATATAGGCATCACCGGCTTCATGTCCTCTGCTGTCATTAATACGCCGGAGATTATTAAGGTCAAAACTGCAGACACCGGTATCTGCATCCGTTTCTTCCTCACTCAGTAATTCTTCACACTTATTTTTGTTCGGAAGTCCTGTCGCATCATCCAGATATACTTTTCGCTGCAACAGACGGTTCATTGCAGCATACTGTATTGCTTTTATAAACTCATATCCGATCAGCAGCATCAACACAACAATATCTGCTGTGATATATTTTTCAAGCAATGATAAGGATGTGGCTTTTTTCTGCGAATATTTTTCGGCCAGACCTGTTGCTTCATCACAGATTACAAAGAAATCCTCACTTCTGGATATAATATCTGTTTTTTCATATCCTTCAGACCGCCCCAAACAGATTTCTTTATACAGATCAGAAAATCCCTCGTCCAGTTCCTGCATTTTATTCTGAAAATCCGTATCATTCAGATATACCAGATTCAGTTTCGTATTTCCATTGCGCAGACCATCAATGAAAGACCTTACCTCCTGGATCATTGCATCGTCCTGTTCCCCGGCAACCTCCAGCTTGATGATCCTCTGTGTCTCTCCACGGACTAAACCAGTATAATTTACAATACGAGCCGTTCCCTGAATATCAGAAACAATTCCCATCATTATAATAATAAGAATAGCCAGAATAACTGCCAGAACACCAATACTGACCTGAATCATACTGGATTTCTTTTTCTTATTCTTTACTTCGGACATGGTCCTCCCCCTTCTTGTTTTATTCTGTAAAAAATGGCCTGGATGAACCGATATCCCAGATATCCTGATATAGCGCCTGCCAGGACTCCGCCAAGAACATCTGTGGGATAATGCACATACAAATACAATCTTGATATTCCTATCAGACAGGCAAGAACCAGAACCGGTTTCCACAGCTTCTTTTCTCCCATTCTTTCAGCATATACATTATTTTACCCTACTTTTTCCTGTATGCCTACTCAAATTTGAATGTATTTATTTATAAACAGGATTAGGGTGTCAAAAGGTCACTGACCTTTGATATATATTTCCTTTTGCATCAAATAAGTGAAACCGGCTCAGTTCCGGTTCTTCTTTTGGATCTCGCTCAAACCGAAGAATATACTGTTCCAGTAATTTCTCAACTTCTTTCTGGTTATCCAATTTGCCAAGATACTCCTTCTCTTTGAACAATTGCCAGCCTGCTTTTCCATCAAGACCAGCGTCTTTGAAAAATGTCAGTAACTTATCACTTCCTTTCAGGCAAAGAAAAAGACGCAAGCCACATTTCTATGACTCACGCCTTACTTCGCTCACAATATTCTATTTTCATTAGTTATCTGCTAGATTGTTTACTGGCAACATTTATACATAAATCAATTCCTTGAGAATAATCTCTTCCGCAATCGCTCTGTGCTGATTAGCAGCTCTTACCCAGGCAATCTGATTTTTCTCTTTATCCGGCAATGGTTCTTTTTCTTCCAACTGTTTCAGGATCACTTCTTCCCGTTCTCTGGCTGCCTGCGTTCATTTTATTAGCACTCTCCATTTCTCATCATTTTTTGACCACAAATTTACGACATTTACGACAAATCTGACACTGCTTTACAATACCAGACAAAATGACTGATGCCCCGGAAAGCCTGTAAAACAGGCACTTCTAGGATACACAAGCCAGGACAAAAATCGACTTTCATTATCAAGAGGTGAGTGCTAATTTCACATTTTCCAATTTTTCTATTTTCCTACAGCATTTCCCTCAGCTGATAATTTGTATACACCTGTTCATAATCATATTCCGAATCATACCTGGTAAGTGTCACCATAGGATCTGCACCCGGAATGATCTGGTAGCTATAGGAAACTTCGTAATCCTCATCTATAAATTTCACAGCCCCCTGGTTTTCAGAGCCTTCTGTGATTTCCGACCTGTAAGCTGTGAAAACACGTCCGCTGTTTATGTCGTTTGCCATGGCTGTCATAACTTCGGCCAGATTTCCAAGATCCTCATTTATCGTAAACTGGTTCCAGCGGTCTACCAGAACCGCACCATAGCATTTATCGCCATACTCACTGGTGGCCTCTCTCATTTTCCCGCCCTCCAGTTTCCATGAGACCTTCAGAATTTCTGCCGAGTCTGACTCCTCACTATTGTAGGACATTTCCATGTAAGCACTTCCGTCTTCCATCAGCCTCATTTCCAAGTATTGGTTCAAATATTCCGCTACATTGTGACGTTCGCTGCTTTCGTCAGAATATATTACATAATTGGCATACCAGATGCCCATATAGTCCTCCGGATTTTCGATTTCTGCATGGGCAATAGCAGGAAACAATGCGATGGTTAACATTCCGGTAAATACTGCAGCAATTATTTTTCTTTTCATAAACACCCTCCCTGAATCATATAATTTTTCTGAAAAATATAGTTTTAACTTTGCAGCCAGATACAAAACAGTAACCAGAAATTTTTTCTACAACTGTATCATTCTGCTGTAACTATATTATAAGAAATTTACCCAGGAAAAAGCACTATACTCTGGTTAGTATTTTTCTCATTGCCCATATAAAAAGAATCCTGCTTGCAGGATTCTCTGCCTGCGGAGGGTCGCCTCGAGCGACAGCTACCCTTCCGCCGCAGTGCGTTCCTGCTCAGTAAGGCTTTTTATGTAATAGGCAATTCCAACAGAATTTCCTATTACATAAAAAAGGCGTCCCCTGCAAGCTGAACCACTTACAAGAACGCCCTGTACATCGAATATTAAGTAACTGCCATATTAACTTGTCAGATTTTTCAGACACGCTCTACCGCTCTATACCATATTCTATCTCTCTAAAAGCTTCCCAACCAGGCATGTCACCAGAAACGCCACAATATCTACAGCCACAATAGTAGACCCTACCGGCGTTCCGCCCAGGATGGAAACAATAATTCCAAGAAATGCACACAACACAGATAAAATCGCCGAACAGATAATTACTGCGCTGAATCGTTTATAGATTCTCATTGCCGACAGTGCCGGGAAAATGATCAAAGCTGAGATCAACAGGGACCCCACCAGATTCATAGCCAGTACAATGATCACTGCTGTGATCACCGCAATCAGAAGATTGTACATATCTGTCCTGGTTCCAGTAGCTTTTGCAAAATTTTCATCAAAGGTAACCGCAAATATCTTATGATAAAATACTGTAAACAGTGCCACAACAATAACAGACACCACTACACACAGCCACACCTCAGATGTGGTCAAGGTCAGGATTGACGTAGAACCAAACAGGCTGCTGCACACATCTCCGGAAATATTAGCGCCTGTGGAAAAAACATTCATCAGCAGATAGCCAACTGCCAGGGCTCCAACCGAAATCATAGCGATTGCCGCATCTCCTTTGATCTTCGTACTCTGTCCTGTACGAAGAAGCAGCACCGCACAGATCACAGTTACCGGCATGACAAACAGCATATTGTTGCTGAAATTCAGCACCGATGCAATAGCCATAGCTCCGAATGCCACATGGGACAGTCCGTCCCCAATAAAGGAAAATCGCTTCAGCACCAGCGTTACCCCCAGAAGAGAGGAGCAAAGTGCAATAAGCACGCCTACGATCAAAGCATACCACACAAATGGATACTGGAAATAAAATACCAGTTTTTCAAAAATTCCGCTCATGCTTTTCCCTCCTCTCCAGCATCCACAAGCCTCTTTCCAATCTTGCTTTCCAGATATTCCTCTTTTGTTCCGAAGAAAACCTTCTGCCCAATATGCAGCACATGACTTGCATAAGTTGCTACTTCACCGATATCGTGAGAAATCATGATGATGGTTACTCGATCTTCTTTATTTAATTCGTTGATAATCTGGTACATATCCGCAGTTGCAACCGGATCCAGGCCAGAAACAGGCTCATCCAGAAGGAGGATTTTCCTTGTGGCGCAGAGAGCTCTGGTCAGAAGCACTCTCTGCTGCTGCCCGCCGGACAACTGTCGATAACAACGGTCAGCCAGATCCGTGATCCTGGTTTTCTCCATCAATTCGTGGGCTTCTTTTTTCTCTGCTTTATTGTAAAAAGGACGAAGTCCCATTCTTCCCAGGAAACCGGACATCACAATTTCATCTACCGAAGCAGGGAAGTCTCTCTGAAGCGCAGTCTGCTGTGGCAGGTAGCCAATCTCGTTGATTTTTAAATCGTCTCCCAGAATGATACTGCCGCTCATAGGGCTCTGAAGATGAAGAAGTGTTTTCATCAGTGTGGATTTCCCAGAGCCGTTTTCTCCTACGATACAAAGGTAATCACCGGAATTTACGCTGAAATTCAGCCCGGACAAAATCGCTTTTCCTTCATATCCCAATGTAAGGTTCTCACAAGTAATCAGACTCATAATGCCTCCTTCAGAATCTGGAGATTATTTTCCATGATGGATAGGTATGTGGTTCCCTCTTCCACATCCTTTGTTGTTACGGACTGCATGGAATTTAATGTCAAAATCTTCTGATCCTTAGTGTTTGTATTTTCAATTACTGCTTTCGCTACTTTCTGATCGGAATTCTCGATAGTGAGAACAGCCGGAAGGTTCAGCTCATCCAGCTTGCCAGCCAGAAATGTGATGGTCTCGAAGCTGGCATCTGTTTCTGCGGAACAGCCGGCAAATGCAGCGTAGTAAGTAAGATTATAGTCGTCGGTTAAATAGCGGAACGGAAAGCGATCCGCAAAAAGCAGAGTTTTGGACCGGGATTTCTCCACTGAAGTCTGATATTCCTGATCAAGAGCTGCCAGTTTTTCTTCGTAAGCCTCGGCGTTCTGCTGATAAAGCCGGGAATGCTCCGGATCAACATCAGCAAGACTACTGGCAATGGTGTCGCAGAACAGAGACGCATTTTTCAAAGACAGCCAGACATGCTCATCGTATTCCAGATCATCATCGTGGGTATGCCCTTCTTCGTGAGTGTGGTCGTCTTCATCCTGCATTCCCTCTACAAGCTCTTCTTCCTTCACCTGGTCTCCCAGCACGTCCATCAGGTTGATTGCTTTTCGGTCTGGGTTTCCGGCGCCCTTCAATGCATCGGCAACCCAGGAATCAGACTCACCGCCTACATAAATAAACAGGTCACAGGTGGATACTTTCAAAATATCTTCCATGGTAGGCTGGAAACTATGCATGTCTGTTCCGTTACCCAAAAGCAGGGTAAGATCCACATTATCAGCCTGGTCACCCAGGATTTCCTTTACCCAGTCGTATTCTGGAAAAATAGTGGCTACAATCTGAAGCTTCTGACTATCTGAGCTGGCATTTTCCTGTTCGTTGCCATTTACCCCGCTCTGGCTTTCTGTCACACTGGAATTGTCAGTTCCTGCTGCCGCACCTGCACCGCAGCCTGCAAGAAGGCAGGCAGTACCTATTGTGGCAGCTGACATGAATAGCCTTTTGAATTTATTTTTTAATTTGTGCATGTTCAACCTCATTATTTTCCTCTACACTCCTCACAGATTCCATAAAACACCGTCCTGGTAAAATCCCACTGAAATCCATGGTCTGCCAGCATATGCTCGCCCAGATGTGTCATTTCCCCGCATTCCAGATGAATCACCTTTCCACACTTCTCGCATTTGCAATGAAAGCATATATGTTTATGACAATGCTCATCATGTCCCAGATACTCGAAGCATGCACTGCTGGTGCCGTCTACCACATATTTGGCAACCAGTCCCTGCTCCACCATCCGGTCAAGCTGGCGGTACACCGTTGTGGTTCCGATAGAAATCCCCTGACTTTTAAAGTATTTACATATATCGCTGACTGTAACATGTTTTCCTTCCATAGAGCACAGATAATTCTCCAGCTCTGTAATCTGTCTGGTACGATATTGTGCTTTTTCGCTCATTTCCCGCGCCTCCAATTTGAAAATCATTTTCATATTATAGCAGATTCTTTTTCAAAGTCAATATGAAAATCGTTTTCATTTTTATCATTCCGTATTTTTTACAGTGCAATCCAAAATTCTCTTGTTTCTGCAGCACACAAGTGCTATTCTTATTCACAAAACAGACATGTCGTCTATCGGTGACATCACTATATATGAAAGTTTACGTTTCTAAAGGAGCCTGACATCATGGAAAATATAAGTTATGGAAAAATTGTTCTGATCGGCGCAGGTCATGTGGGATCTGCAATTCTGGACTCTCTTCTGCGAATGAATCTTGCAGATGAGATTGTTGTCATAAACAGAAATGAAAAAAAAGCATTGGGAGTCGTACTGGATGCCAGCCACACCACCGCCTTTGCATACAGTGCCAACGCAAACATCCGGGTGGGTACCTACGAGGACTGTAAAGACGCCCAAATTGTCATCAACACCGCAGGTCCCAGCATTCAGCCAGGTAACTCCCGTGACCGCATGGTGCTGCTGCAGACCAATGTACAGGTGATGAAGGAGATCATGACACAGATCACCACTTACACCCGTTCTGCCATTATTATCAATGTTTCAAATCCAATGGACATTCTTACTTATATTGCACAGAAGGAATTCAACTACCCCCGAAATCTTCTGATCGGTACCGGTACTCTTCTGGACACCGCCCGCTTCAATAAAATGCTTGCCGACCTGTGCGGTGTAGATGCAAAAAATGTCACCGGATTCGTTCTGGGCGAACACGGCGGCACTAGCTTTATCCCATGGAATGCAGTTAATATAGTAGGAATTCCTTTTCATGATTTTCAGAAACAGTTTGGCCTGAAGGAGCCAATTGACTGTGAAAAGCTGCTTCACGAGGTGAAGGTCAGCGGTCTGGACATTGTAGAATTGAAGGGCTACACAAGCTCCGGCATCGCCCTCAGCGTCTGCCGTCTTGTAGGAGCCATTATGCGAAATGAACGTGCCGTTGTACCGGCTTCCGTTGTTCTGGAAGGGGAATACGGATTAGAAGGAATCGCAATGAGCCTTCCATGCGTTATTTCACGAAATGGCGTGGAACGCACACTGCAGATTCCGCTGGATAAAGAGGGTGAGAAAAATCTTAAGATCTGCTACGAGTATCTCCGTAATGTAATCGAGAGTATTTCCTGACACCATAAACAATAAAAGCTTACTACAACTTAGACATTTATTTTTTCAATGTCTAAATCGCAGTAAGCTTTTTTACTTATAAAGCATACATAAAGTTAATCCCCATAAAAATGGTAAAAACATTCCTGTTATCTCTTGCACCCACTTGCAATGGCGTGTACCGGACATGCCTGCTTACACCGTCCGCAACGGATACATTCCGGACTGTTGGGGTTTTCCACAGGGTTGACCACCATCTGGCAAGCCTTTGCACATTTTCCACAGTGAACGCATTTTTCCATATCTACACGGTAGCGGTAAATGGAAACCTTATTGAATACGGAATAAAATGCGCCAAGCGGACAAATATAACGGCAAAATGGTCTGTAAATAATAATGGAAAGAACAATTGTCACGATCAGAATTGTATTTTTCCATATGTACAGCCAGCCAATGGCACCGCGCATAGCCTTGTTCAAAAGTACCAGCGGCAATCCGCCCTCCAAAGTTCCGGCCGGACAGATCAGCTTACAGAAATAGGGTGCTCCCTGGCCCATTATATCTGTGAGAAACAGGGGAAGCAGAATTACAAACACCAGAAAAATCACGTATTTCAGCTTTCGAAGAAGTTTGTCTCCTTTGAAAGTACGAATTTTCTTTGGAAAAGGAATCTTATTCAGCAAATCCTGGATCAGTCCAAACGGACAGAGAAAACCACACACCAGCCTTCCCAGGATCGCACCTACAAAAATCAGAAATCCGATTACGTAGTAGGCAAATTTAAAGTTCCAGCTTCCAACCACAGCCTGTAAGGAACCAATGGGACAGGCTCCTGCTGCCCCAGGACATGAATAGCAGTTCAGTCCCGGAACACAGGCATTTTTCAGCTTTCCTGTATATATTTTTCCAGTTACAAATCCGGATATATGGGAATTTGTAAGTGCCGCCCAGAGTGCCTGTATGGTATGTCTGGGCCAGTTTTTTATGTTCATTTTCTTATCATCCAATTCCAATACACTCCATACAGATATTTACAGCTTTTGTAAAAACAACTTTCATTTCACCCCGGTAAATACCAAAGGCCATCATCAGAATCCCCACCGCTGCAAGGGCGATTCCTGTCCATTTGCACTGAGTGATTTTATTTATATAATTTTTCATCCTACATTCCCTAACCACTTTTTATTTTTCGGAATTAATTTTTTCCAGTGCATCCTCTACAGCTGTTTTCCAGTCTTCCAGATTTCTGCTGCCCATGATCGGATCTCCTACAATGTTTCCATCTTTATCTACAAAGAAGGATTCCGGGAAGCTGCTGAGACCGCTGATACGTCCATTCATGTTTCCTGCATCCGGAATCAGAAGAGGATAGGTAACTCCTGTTTTTTCCTTGAGAATCTGCGCTTTTTTCACAGTATCTTCATCTGTAGTTCCGTCCTCGCCTACAGAATCGATAACCATTCCTACTACGCCCACTCCCTTTTCCTTCATTTCCTGATAAAGCTTGTCAAGGTCTGGCATTTCATTTACACATGGAGAGCACCAGGTTGTAAAGCAGTTTACAAGTGTCAGGTCATAGTCACTGAATACTTTTTCTGTATAGGCATTTCCATCAATATCCGTTGTCTCAAATGCGCCTACATTTTCTGCAGCCGGGTTGGCATTCTCTGCCGGCATATCAAATACAGATTTGTTTGGATCAAATGCTGTCATTTCAGTGATTGTAGTCTCAATTTTTTCAATCTCATCTGTCAGGTCAGACTCTGCATCTTTATTAATGCTGAGATAGTACTTATAATTTCCATCCTCGCTTGTTCCCAGCTCTTTGTGCTCGTTGCAGCCTGTGATGGAATCCAGATCATCGATCACATCCTTGCTGTAAACACCAAGTGTACCAACTCTTTCGATGCTCTTAAGCCAATCCTCATAGCCGGCTCCAAGAAGGTTTACATCTTCGTTTTTCTGATCCTCAGTAAGCTTATTCCAGTGGAAAAAGGCATACTTGAAACCAGTCATATCATCATTCCATTCTTCCTCTGTGATCATAAGCATATCTGAGCTTTCTATCTGTTTCTTCAGTTCTTCCGGAAGGACTGCCTTTAAGCCAAGGAATGGGAAATCGTAGGAATCCTGCACCTTCATATTAATATCTGCCGCTTTTACTGTTTTTTTCACAGGTGTACCATCTTCAGAGAAAACAGCTGTCTCAGAACTGTCACTTGCTACCACTGCACCTGCTTCGTCTGCTGATACTGCCGCGCCGGCCTCATCTGCAGAAACTGCTGCGCCAGCTGCATCCGCAGGTACGCTCATGCCTGCTGCATCTGCCGGAACTGCCATGCCAGCTTCTTCTGCTGATACGCTTTCAGCCTTGATCATAGCCGGATTGAAAGATGTTGCTGTCAGAACTCCTGCTGCCAGAATTGCCATAAGTCTTTTTTTATTCATCATTTTAATTTTCCTTTCAGCGTTTTTTATTTGTCTGAACGTATTTTAACATCTTTCCTATAAAATCTGTGTTAAGAATTTTATTTTTTTGAAAAAAACATTTATTTCAGGCTGTTAAACAAGAAACTCTTTAAAAACATTATCAACTATTTTTTCATCTTCCATATCTGCCACAAGCTCTAATGGCATTTCCAGGTCAAGACTGAAGATTCCCATAATAGATTTTGCGTTTACATAATATTTTCCACTGATTAAATCCATATCACAATCGAATTTAGAACATAACTTATTAAATGTATCAACATCTTTCATATTCTCAATTCTAACTTTACGTTTTACCATTCCTCATTTCTCCTTTATCATTTTATATCCACAGTTTCATCTGCCACATATTCAAAGAAGTCAAAATCAGCTGTGTGCTGATGAAGCATACGGTCGCCACAGGTGATTCCTACGAAGGTTCCTGTAAATTCACCAAACTCAGAATACTCATCCGAAAATTTCGTAGTATCAAAGCATGGTCCGATTTCTTTATAGGTATCTCCATCAAGCGACCACTTAAAACAGGATTTTCTGCCCTTTATCTCCAGCCGCATCCAGATGTCCTGTCCGTCTTCCACAAAAGTCCTTGCTTCCGGGAATTCCCGTTTTATTCCATTTTCCACCTGCGTAACAGAAATCGCACTGTGATTCAGCGTATCGCTGAAATATTTATACAAATATACAAAATTCATATTATCATAATAAAGAATCAAGCCAGCTGTATGCTGGTAACTCAGCGGAGTGAAATCAACCTTTGTCGTTACCGCTGCCTGTACACTTGTCAGCTTTCTTGCCAAAATACTTGTCTTATTCAAAGAGCAGCCGGATTCCTGACCACGCAGGCGAATCCAGCCTGGTCTTGCTTTCAGGTCAACAAAAGTCACAGGATCAATGCGAGGCGCATAATAACCGATTCCAAGAGTTTCAGAATCAAAGTCATCCCTCTGCGGAAGCTTTTTCACCGGATACTCGGGAAGCTTACTCTCCTCCACAAACTCCTGGGCCATATTGCCTCCATTTTCCATTCGAAGCCAGCCATCCTCTGTCCATTTCATTCGCTGAATGGCAGTTTCACGGCCAAGAGTGCAGCGAAGCTCCGGAACAAAAGGTCTGGAAGTGAGATGTACCAGCCAGGTTTCTCCGTTCGGAAGATCCACATAACTGGCATGACCTGATTTCTGAAGCTTACTCTCCGGATTATAATAGCGAGGCTTCAAGTGATCCCAATCAGCACGTTCGTTATGATTTTCCGGAACAGAAGTTACAATTGGGTTACATGGATCAGCCTCATATGGTCCCCATACATTTTCAGAACGTCCCATTGTCACGCTATGATAATAGCCCGTTCCGCCTTCAGCACACATTATATAGTAGTAATTCCCACGCTTAGTCAGATGAGGCGCCTCAATACAACCACGGTCTGTACCTCCTCTCCAGAAAGCTTTTGGCATTCCCACTACTTTTTTCTGTGCCGGATCATATTCTACAATACAGATCGGACCCGGTTTCTCGTATTCTGTTCTTGTCTCCCATTCAAGAGCCACAATATATTTTTTGCCGTCATCATCATGAAACATAGAAGCATCAAAACCGGAAGAATGAAGATAAACCGGTTCACTCCAGGGGCCGCGCAGATCTTTTGCTGTGATCAGATAGTTATCTACATCAAAATATCTGGCATTCATAGAATTCATTACACCATATACTACATAAAACAGATCATCTGCTTCACAGTAGGTCAGGCAAGGTGCCCAGATTCCTTTTGCACTTGGCAGCTTTTTTAAGTCAGGATCTTCCGCATTGGTAAGGGCATGGGAATACAACTCCCAGTTTTTCATATCCTTTGAATGGTAAATGGGGATTCCTGGGAACCACTCAAAGGAGGATACTGCAATATAAAAGTCGTCGCCCTTTCGGCAGATACATGGATCGGCATGAAAGCCTGGTAAAATTGGGTTCTGGATCATCGTAAAAACCTCCATTTCGTTTTAATTATTTTTCGCTGCTCTTTTATGTAAATCCCTGATAATTCCTTCAAATTCATCATCCAGGTGATAAAAACGTAAAATTATAAAACATGCGGCAAACACAGCAAGTGGAATCCAGGTGAAACACAGGCGAATAGAAAATAAGGCTGACGATGACTGAACTGTTGCGTCTCCCACATAGCCACCAATCTGAATAATAATACCCAGAAGTGCTGAACCAATACCATTTCCGATTTTATAACCAAAACTACATGCACTGTTTACAAGCCCTTCTGTACGATGCCCCGTTTTCCACTCACCGTAATCAATTGTATCTGAAACCATAGCCCACATAGTAGCTCCACCACAGGCATTTCCAATTCCACGGATAAGACTGGAAATTATAATAACCGGCATTGTACTGCCTCCGAATTCAAGAATCAGCATTCCAATGGCAGCAAGAATAAGGCCAAGAGAAAACACATTACGTTTTCCATATTTTTTTACCAGGCCTGCTATAAAAAACATTGCTACAATCTGAATTGCATTGTAAATACCGTTAATTGTGCTTACCAGATTTTTATCTTCCAAAATATCTTTCGCATAATATACAGTTGTTCCACCGTTAATTGCATAATAAAGAAAAAAGAGTGCAAGTACACAGGTCATCATAATCCAATACTTATTTGCAAACAGCGATTTAACACCTTCTAACAGGGTGATTTTCTCCATTTCTCCATTAAGTTCAGCAACAGCATGAACTCGTTCTTTAGTTCCAATGAACGTAAGAAGAAACGCCACTATAGCAAGCAGACCCAGGATACAGAATGTTTTTGTCCATGCTGCAGCATTATCTCCAAAAAACTCTACCAAAGGTAATGTAACCATATTGATTGTCAAAGTCCCTGCTGTTGCAAGAAGATTTCTGAAAATACTAAGTACAGATCTTTCATATGGATTTTGAGTCATAAGCGCATTCAAGGATGAATATGGTACATTAATTGCAGTATATACAACCGTTGAAACCAGGTTATAAGTTATAAATACGTATACCAGTTTCGCTGTCGTGCCAAGAGTTGTTGGTACTGAAAAAAGCAGAACGCCAGCTAATGCAAACGGCACACATACACGTAATATCCAGACTCTTGCTTTTCCATATTTTGACTTTGTGCGGTCAACAATCATTCCCATAATAATATCGCTGATTCCATCAAATATTCTGGAAACCAGCATAATAGTTCCAACAGCGGCTGCATTTACTCCGGCATAATCTGTGTAATAGAATAACAGAAATGCCGACATTGCAGTATAAATAATATTGCATCCAAAATCTCCGCATCCGTAGCAGAAACGCTCAAAAAGTAATGCTGGAGTCAGTTTTCTTTTTTCGTTCATTAATGTTCTCCTTTTCCTAAATCTTCTTTAAATGTGTCATTTTTTCAACGCGCTGAATTATCTTATAAATTTATCTTAAATCACTTGCTAATAGTTTTCCAGATATGATAGTATCTAATCAATAGGTCGATATTCTCTTTTAGGAGACATCATTATGAAAAAAATACTTACCTCCTCCAACTATGAAATTATCCCTCTCGATACCAGAACAAATGTCCGTTTTTATACCTCTGTGGATTCTGGAAGTTATGTTCCACCACATTGGCACGATGCTATTGAAATTATTTATCTGTTTGAGGGACAATTAAAAATAAACACAGAAAAAAGCACTCAGATTCTGCATCAGGATCAATGTATACTAATACCGCCTGGTGAAATTCATTCCACTTTATGTGCAACCCCTAATAAGGCAATTGTATTTCAAATTCCGCAAATTTTTATGGAAAAGTTTATTCCCCATGTGAACGGACTTCATTTTATGCTGGAAGACCCACCACATCTGCCAAACCAGACAGATAACCAGCGTCAGAAAACGAAGCTTCGTCAATTAAAAAACAAACTTGAAAAAATGCAGTTTGTTATGAATACAGAACCTGACGGCGCACTATTACTGTTTAACAGCCTGCTTTTTGACGTACTTTATCAGCTATATCACAATTTCAGTACCGTCCGGATAGACTCCGCATTAACCAAAAAAAATCAAAATCTGGAAAGAATAAAACCAGTGCTGGATTACATTAACGATAATTACAACAGACAAATCACTCTTTCTGAGATTTCGCAGATTGCCATGTTTGATTCTAAATATTTCTGCCGTTTTTTTAAGAAATGTATGGGAACAACATTTCTGGAATACCAGAATGACATCCGTATTTCCCATATTTATCAGGATCTGGTATCCACAAATGATAAAATTTTTGTCATCCTGGAGCGCCACGGATTCACTAATTATAAACTTTTTCGAAAAGTTTTTTATGAACATTTTGGTGCCACACCAACTGAAGTACGTAAAAATAATTCTGTTTATCAGAAAACCACATTATAAAAGGAGACAATATGCACATTTTAATTATAGAAGACGAAGAACAGCTCTGCCGCTCTGTTGCGGAGGGACTTCGCATAGATGGTTATGAAACAGATATCTGTTTCGATGGAGACGAAGGGCTTTGCCTGTGTATGACAGAAAATTATGACCTGATCCTGCTGGATCTGAATCTTCCCGGCACGGACGGTCTGGAAATTCTCCGCCAGTTCCGGGAGCACAATACGAATACCCCGGTTCTGATCCTGTCCGCCCGTGATCAGATTGAAGATAAAGTAAACGGTCTGGATCTGGGCGCCAATGATTATCTTACCAAACCCTTTCACTTCCAGGAGCTGGAAGCCAGAATCCGAAGCCTTACCCGGCGAAAATTTGTTCAGGAGGATGTATGCCTGAAATGGAATCAGCTTACCTTTGATACCAGAACAAGAGAAGCTTCTGTAAATGGAGTGCCGCTTTCCCTTACCAGAAAAGAAAGCAGCCTTCTGGAATATTTCCTGCTCCATCAGAACCGGGTGATTTCACCGGAAGAAATGATTGAACATATTTGGGATGGAAGTGTAAATACCTTCAGCAATTCCATCCGTGTGCACATTTCATCTCTGAGAAAAAAACTAAAGGCTGCAATTGGATTTGACCCTATTCAGAATAAAATTGGCCAGGGCTATATATTGGAGGAATACAGATGACAAAAAAACGTTTCCACACCTCACTTCAGCTGAAACTCACTTTATTGCTGTCCTTACTAATGATTGTCTCCTGTGTTCTTATGTACTTCTTCATCAGCCATTCTGCCGTATCGGGAATGGACGGATTGCAGAATTATATGATCAAGGTGGATCCACAGGATGGAGATTCACCCATTACCTTTAATGTAGATCCCAAAGCTCTTTTTCCTCAGTTTGAACAGGAAATTCAGGAAACCAAGGAGGATTTTCTTCTCCGAAGTGTTATTGCCACCACGATCATTATTCTTCTTTCCAGCGTGTGTACTTATTTTCTTACAAAAAAGACCCTTACGCCGCTGCAGAAGCTAACCAGTGAAGTCAGTCAGATCCAGGCGCAGAACCTTTCCACCCAGCTGGCAGTTCCCAATTCAAAGGATGAAATTGCACAGCTGACCAGCTCTTTCAATGAAATGCTGACCAGACTGGACAATGCCTTTAGTACACAGAAACAGTTTTCTGCAAATGCAGCTCATGAGCTGCGGACACCCCTTGCAGTATTGCAGACCAACCTGGAAGTTTTTGAGAAAAAGCAGGAACCGGAAATGGTTGAATACAAACAGCTTTTCACTATGATCAAGGAACAGACAGCAAGGCTTTCCCAGCTGGTGGGAACCCTTCTTGACATGACGAATCTGAAATCTGTTCCACGAACAGATCAGGTTACACTGGAAGAGCTTGTTGATGAAGTTTTCTGCGACCTGGATCCAGTTGCAGAAAAAGCAGGGATTTCCATTCATTTTAATGACAGCGCCAATCAGGATTCGCATACTGATGTCCACACGCCTGATGCATCTGCACTTAATAACAATATTCGCAATATCACCGGCAGCTATGTACTTCTTTATCGTGCAGTCTACAATCTTGTGGAAAATGCCATTAAATACAACCGTCCCAATGGCTCTGTCACAGTTTCGGTGAAGGAGAAAAACGGTCAGGCTATGATCCTGGTAAAAGACACCGGCATTGGCATTTCACCTGAAAATCAAAAAAAAATCTTTGATCCTTTTTTCCGTGTAGACAAGTCCCGCAGCCGGGCCATGGGAGGTGCCGGACTGGGGCTGGCGCTGGTTGACTCTATTGCCAAAGAGCACGGTGGCTCAGTGAAAGTATTAGAAAGTAATGAAAAAGGCAGCATAATCGCACTTATGCTGCCCGTTAGTAGTTTAAAAAATTAAATTTCATAATCCGAAAACGGCGCCGGAGCTGTAGATACATCATAAAAATGCCACCATTCACATTCATATGCCTGGAAGCCTACGGACTCCATTACTTGTTTCAAATACTCGCCGTTTCTTCTTCCGGTTTCGGAATGACCGGAATAATTCAGTGAAGCGCGTTCATCCATAGCGTCAAACGGAGATGGCATTTCGATTTCATTGCCCTCTTTGTCAGTTAAGGTGACGTCAACGCACATTCCGTTCATATGTGTAGGACGGAATTTTTTGATCTTCGTCATGTCGGGCGGACGGGCGATGAAGTCGTCGTTTGGCATAATTTCCCAAAAACGCTTCTGGGCACGGATGGGGCGGTAGGCGTCCCATATCTTTACCCGATAACCATCCTTTTCGAAAATTTCTTTGGCTTTTATCAGGATCTGCGCTGTGTGCTCATCCAGCCAGCAATCCGCTGACTGGTACACCTGCACGCCAGTGAAATTATCCGGCGTGGCATATTTCAGGTCGATGATGAAATCGGAAGACAGGTCCGTAAGTTTAATTAAATTTCCTTTTCTTTCCATTAGACTTACCTTTTCAGAACAGTTACCTTTATGTTTTTAAAGTTCACTGGTTATCAAACAATTAATGTTCTTGAAGCTTTTCCTTGAAGTTCCGGAGCGTGTTTGAAAAAGGCTCTAGAACCCAATTCCAGTTGCAATTCCCAACAAAATCGCCTGTGTCACAAACAAGATCAGAAACAGCGGTGTAAACCACTTATACCATTTCTGCAGGGAAATTCCACCCAGGCCACAGATGATAACGATATCTGCCGTCGGCCAGAAAATATTGGAAAGTCCGTCGCCAAACTGGAATGCAAGAACTGCTGCCTGTCTGCTCACACCAATAATATCTGCCAGCTGTGCCATGATCGGCATGGTTGCAGAAGCCTGACCGGTTGCAGACGGAATGAAGAAGTTGATCAGCGTCTGTACTACAAGCATTACCTGTGCAGAAACTGCATGAGGCGCATTTTTCAGCACGTTTGATAGGCCGTAGATAACAGTATCCATAATCTGCGCGTCCTGCATAACAACTGTGATAGCTTTCGCAATACCCGTCAGGATACATCCCCACATTGCAGTCTTGGCGCTGTCAATAAACTCACTGCACCATTTATTCGGAGACCACTTACAGATTGCTGCAGCAATCATGGACATAAGAAGGAACAAGCCACAAAGCTGCGGGAAATCCCATCCCCATTTGATCAGCCCCAGCATAAGAACAACCAGCACTACCAGAACATCCAGAAGAACCAGACCGTCTTTTAAGGTAAAGCTGTATTCATTTAACTCATCTCTATCAAAGGCATGAATGTTTTTTTCACCAAATACAACGGATGCACCTGGATTTTTCTTAATTTTCCGCCCGTAAATCATTACATAGATAATGGAAATTGCCATGAAGATCACGAAGCAGATCGCACGGTATCCGGTTCCGGAATAAAGCTCTACACCTGAAATTGTCTGGGCAATTCCTACAGAATATGGATTCAATGTCGCTCCCATAAATCCAACAAACTCTCCAACTGCAATAATGGCAAATCCGAACATTGCATCATATCCAAGAGCAACTCCCAGACCTACGATCAATGGATAAAATCCATAGAATTCACTTGCCATACCAAACACAGAACCGCCCAGTCCGAAGATCATCATAATGATTGGAACAAGCAGAATTTCTTTTCCCTTCAGTTTCTTTAAAATGGTTCCGATTCCTGCATGGAAAGCACCTGTTTTCACCACAACACCGAAAGTTCCGCAGCAGCAGAGGATCATGAAGATTACATCAGCAGCCTCCACGCAGCCTCGATACAGTACACTGAAAAATCCAAGGAATCCGGTTGTGGTAACTTCGGATTTATCAATTGTGTGATAAGTTCCATCAATGGCTACGTTTCGAATTCTTCCATTGATGTTCATTTCCTGATAATCGTAGGTTCCGGATGGAATGATCCATGAAAGAATCGCCACCAGAAGTACAACGGATGCTACGATGATCAGGGTGTCTGGCATTGCCAGTTTTCTTTTTCTCTTTCCCGTCATAAATGACTCCCCCTTTAGATAGATGGATTATAAAAACTATTCGCTTTGCCTGAAGAGTTTTACACTTTTTTCTTATGCATACCCCATACATTTATCCACTCCGCAAACAGCAATTATAAATTCATAATACACTGCATATACTATGGAGTCAATCAAAATTAACGTGTTAAAGCGTTATTTTTCAGACTAAGTTGACATATTGTTTCAAATTTATAGACAAATTTCACTAACATTCCAGTCAACACTGTAACAAGATTAGTATTTCAAATAATCAAAATGCCCCGCCGGGGAAATGATGAAGCTTCCCTTTGACGAGGCATTTAAAACCTTATATTGAACTTCTGGTTCACGTGTCTTTCTCTTCCTTTAAGACTACCGGATTATGTTTGAAACAGGCTCTATGTTATTATTTTAGTGTAATCGCGTTATCCTTCAGATTATACCCGATCACATCATCCCAGTTTCTCCGAAGGGCAATCTCTGCGGTGAGATTGGTATCATCATAAACAATAGACCACTGGGTATTACTGGTAACTTCCTCCTCTGACGGCTCCTGTGATGCGGCCTTCAAAGCCTCCCATGCAACATCACTGTTGTAAACTTCCTCATAGTCAAAAATAGCTTCCATTTTGTCATACCGCTCTTTTCCGTGACCGTAAATGCCATTCTTCTGATTCGGAAGGACTTTATCCTCATAGAGTCCAAAGAAATTCGTAATGGAGCGAATTGATGTGGCAACCAATTCTCTGGTTTCACTTTCACAGTCATACTCCACTACTCTGCCATCACCGGAAGCATCTGTGATATAAAAATGATAATCTCTGCCGCTTGTAGCAAACATGTCATACTGATTCAGAAGCTCTACGGCTTCTTCTGTAGTTGCCGCACGGTCCAGAATCAAACGGATCACAAGCGTAGTTCCGATCACCGGCTTGCCTGTATTCTGGTGAACCGGTTCGCTGTCCAAAGTAAGGACTGCAATAGATACCCCTTTTTCATTCATGCCATCCAGGCAGATAAATGGTGCTGTTAATGTGGCAAGCTTTTTCTTCATACTCGCATCCGGAGTATTTGCTGAGATATTATCCAATGCTGCGAAAGCCACGGATTTGTAACCATCCTCCGGTTCACAGTAAACCAGCATTGCAGAAGTATCCCGTTTGAAATCATAGTTTCTGCCCATCAGCACATTTCCATCTGCTTCCTGCAGGGTAAAAGCACTGCAGCCAAAATCCGGTGCTTTAATATGTACTGGCAAGATAGGAAGTGCCTCTTTCACAATGGCATCAACAAAGCTCTGGTTATCGGTTATGCCGTATTCGATCAGCCGATCCAGATCATAATCATATTTCACATCCATGCGATACAGATTGTACTCGTCGTAATCTGTCACTTTCTGAATACTGCTTATGGTTTGAAAGCGACCCTCATACACTGAAATAAAACCACCCGCAGCCACTATCAGAAGTAAAAGAATCACCAGTAAAACCGTACGGATTATCTTACGTTTCTTCGATTGTGTCTTCATCTGCATACCCCCTCCGGTAATATTTTTGATATAATCATTATACTGGATTAAATAATAGGTATGCAAGACAATTGTTGGATATGACTTGTTTTTCTGTTGAATTAACCTATTTTATCCATAACCTAACCAATACGTGTTTAAAAAACTAAAATCAAACGCGTTCTATGAATTTGGCTCACTACCTTATAAACAACAAAGAGCCGGATTTCTCCGACTCTTCGTTTAACTATTTCTGATTTATTTAATTTCAAATTTTCAAAAACATTTTCCTGTTTCATTCCAAAACTTCATAAACTATTGTCTCATATGGTTTCATGCAAATTTCACCATTTGCAATTACATTATCATATAAGGACCGCATCTGCTTTTTCAGCACAATTTTTTGTTCTGAACCCATATAGTTCAGGACAAAGAAGTATTTCTTATTTCCTTTCACACGCTGAATGACTTCCACCTCCTGTGGAGCTTCAAGCATAGCCTGGAATGGTTCCAGAATTCCTGTGTATTCTAACAGCACCTTCATGCTTTCTCTGGAAAAAGTACTGCCAAAATGAATTGCATATCCCTTTCCTGTATTCTTTCTGATTACGGCTGGTTTTCCTGCGTAATAGCTATTGTCGTAGAAAGCCAGAGTTTCTCCCTCCTCTACAGGCTCCATAATGTCGTTAAATATTGGCATGTCAATCGTCTGACCGTCCCAGTTGGCGGTGACAGACGGCTCTGCTGGACTTGTGAATGTAAAATCTCTCACATCTGAACCAGTAATTTTCTGCAAAAGTCCGGGCTGCGGAAGCATAACACATTTGCCATTTTCCTGCTTATATCCGGAACGGCAGCCTATGATCAGGATTCCGCCATTTGCTACATATTCTTTAAGTAAAGCAGCTCTTTTTCCCGTCATAATAACAGGATGTGCATAGATGAGCACCGGATATTTCTGCAATTCCTTTATATCTGTATCCTCGTTCAGATATAATGTATTATATGGGGTGTGATAAATTTCAGAAGCAATGAAGATTTCTTCTGAGCTCTGCGCTTCCACCCTTTTATGCCATACATCCACATTCGTATCCCACATATTGTCGTAGTCTTTTAATACTCCAAATGCAGCTGTATAATCCGCTCCGCAAACTTCATCCAGACACTTTAATTTATTATAAAAGTCTTTTACCTCTGCCAGCTTACGGTTATCCCGATTGTCATAATCCAAAATTCCATGCCAGTACATTTCTGTACTAAAAGTACAGGTTCTCCACCTGAAAAAAGAAATATAATCTGCGCCATGGGCTACACTCTGCATTGCCCAAAGTGTAAGCTGACCAGGTCTTGGTGCCGGACCTTCCATTCTTGTAGTCCATCCACCTGCCCCAGACTGCTGTTCCATAATACCAAAATGAGGACATATGGAACGTACTTCCGTTAGATTTTTACTCCAATGACGGTCATTCAGGTCTTTCACGGTCTTCGGATCTCTGTTCAACCCAAATGCAAAACTTGGATAGGAATCATATGTATAAACATCCAGGCATTCCTCTGCCATCTTGTGATTATCCAGATTCCAGAACATACCATTTGTGGTGATATAGTCTCCGTCTTTCTTATATTTCGAGATTATTTCTGCCTGCATTTTACAGAAAGAAATTGTACTTTCTGAAATAAAGCGGTAATAATCCAGCCTGAGATGTGGATTGCAACCATTATTTAACACCGGTCGCGGAACATAAATCTGCTCCCAGTCTGTATAGGTCTGATTCCAGAAAACAGTTCCCCATGCTTCGTTGAGGTTATCCAGAGTTTTATACTTTTCTTTCACAAAATTACGAAAGGCAACAGAATCTGCCTCTGAATAAAATTCATCCACCTCACAATTCAGTTCATTGTCAATCTGCCATCCCACAATTGCCGGATGTTTGCCGTAATGCTGCGCCAGCTTTTCTACGATCCTTGCAGATAATTCTCTATATTTTGGTGAATTGTAATTGTAATGTCTTCTGGCTCCATGACGATATGGAACTCCATCTTGACGGCAATTTAAAACTTCCGGGTATTTTTCCGTAAGCCATGCCGGCGGTGTAGCTGTAGGTGTTCCAAAAATCACCTGCATTTCTTCCTGTTTACATAACTCCATAAATTCATCCCAGAAATCAAAGGTAAAAACGCCCTCTTCCGGCTCCACTTTGTTCCAGGCAAACTCTGCTACACGGATCACGGTAATCCCTGCCGCCTTCATTCTCTGTAAATCATCCTGCCACAGTTCTCTACTCCAATGCTCCGGATAATAACAGGTTCCCATGGTCATTTCTTTCCATTGAAAATTTTGTGGTTTTCTCATATTCTGCTCCTTTTTAATTCATTTCTTTTGAAACAAAGAGTCGGAATTCTCCGACTCTTCGCTTCGCTTAATTCACTTTATTTTATTCCATATTCATCCATCAGTTTTTCACGATATCCAGGATCGTCCAACGCCAGTTGCAAGTCAGCCATTCTATCAGCTTCCAAAAGCTTCTTGGTTAATGATGCCATTCTATCACTTCCTTCTATTCTTCCTTCACTTTTTCCAGCTTTTAATCCATCATCGTACAACATCTGACCTAATCTTGTCATCGCTACAACCTCCTTTATCTCTTCCAAATCACTTCCCTGCAAAAACTTATCCGCCATTGTATATAATATCGCTACGGTCTTTTCTGCGGTTACTCTGGTATCCTGTTTTGCAAGCAATATCGCTGTTTTTATTGTATCTTTCTTACCTTGTCCGCTGCTCATTAATGGGGTTAATGACAGCTTCGCATAGTCCTCATCTGTAAAGCCTTCTCCCTTTTTGCTCTTCTCCTGCAAATAGTGAAAAACTTCATCCGCGCTCTTCTGTGTCAAAAATATAGGAGATATTTTGTATGAGTAAGTTCCACAATCCAGTGTATCTCTGGCCTTTTTAATGCCGCCAGAGTAAATCACATATGTAAGCACCTTTTTCCCTGTTTCATGAGAAAAAACAGCTTCATATGCATGGAATCTTCTCAGATCATCTTTCCCGGAATCTGTGGTCTGAAACTCCACATGGATATAAAAATCTTCTGTCGTCAGAAACGTAAAATCCATAAACATGGAATGAATGGTTAATTCCACAAGCTCTGTAGGTCCGATATCTACATAGTCGTAATCAATTCCCAGCATCTTCAGTATCTGATCACGAAAATACCGAAAACCCATTTTCATAATCGCATCTTCATGTTTTGTGTTTGACATGAGCATTTCCCTTCTTTAGATTCAGTATAGTCATCTCATGTACTTTATTATTTCTTCTGACTGTATTTTTATTTCTGAAAAAAGTCTTTTCATTTTTATCTTATGTGTGAAGTAAACTTCAGTCCACGTCACCCTCTTTCTGCCTTTATTTCTTATAGTTTATCAAAACACTCGTAAAATTACTATACTAATTTCCATTTTTATAAACTTTTCATCTATTTATGCAACAAAACAAAGAGCCGGATCACTCCGACTCTTTACAAAAACATTTATTCACAATAATTATGCACAAAAATTGCTTTATCATGGCAGATCATTTCCTGCTGCCAGGTATATCTCGTACCACTCTTTTTTACTCAACCTAACTTCCGTTGCTTTTGCTGCTTCACGGACACGAATCGATTTTGTAGTGCCGATTACAGCCTGAGTTGCTCCAGGATAGCGAAGAATCCAGGCAAGAGCAACAGCCATAGGAGTGACCACCTTTTCAGAAGCAATTCTGTTGAGCACAGTGTTCAATTCCCGATAATTATCAGATTCAAGAAAAGTTCCCTGAAAATATCCATACTGAAGGGAAGACCACGCCTGAACCGGGATCTTTTTCATACGGCAGTATTCCAGTACTCCACCGCCATCTCGCATGATTCCCTTATCACACTGCATATCCATGTGAAAACCAGCGTCAAAAACCTGGGTAACGGCACAGCTAAGCTGAATCTGGTTTGCACAAATTGGGAACTGTATTTCCCTGTTTAGCATTTCCATCATCATAGGCGTCATGTTGCTAACCCCAAAATTCCGTACTTTTCCAGCTTTATAAAGGCGGTCAAAAGCCTCTGCAATTTCATCTGGTTCCATAAGCGCATCTGGTCTGTGAAGAAGCAGGCTATCCAGATGATCTGTATGAAGTCTGGACAGAATTCCATCTACAGCCTCCAAAATATAATCTCTGGAAAAATCGAAATAGGTAAAATCCGGATCACAACGGATTCCGCATTTTGACTGAATAAAAAATTCAGTACGCAAAGAAGGATTCTCTGTAAACACTTTTCCTATCACTTCTTCTGATTTTCCGCCACCATAAATGTCTGCGAGATCCAGAAAATTAATCCCCTCTTCAAGACCAGTCTCAATCAAATCCAAGACCTCACCAGTGGACATCTCTGAAATCCTCATCAATCCCATAACAATTTCAGATACCTTATCTTTATCTTTTCCAAATTCAATATACTGCATACGATTTTCTCCTCTTGTACCAAACAGCTTCTTGTCCAGAAACCGCAATATTATATCTTATTTTGCAGAAAGCCTTTTTCAGACACGCTTTAGTTTATCACACTGTTAATAGCCTTGCAAGATTCCGCTTTTTCGCCATTAAACAGTTTTTCAATTTCATTTGTTGTAGTACAAAACAAAGAGCCGGATCACTCCGACTCTTCGCTCGTTTCAGCATATAAAATTTTTACAACCGCTTATTTCTCCAGCATATAATCCTTAATCACATCATGGTCTCTCAGCACCTTCTCCACCAAGGTTCCCTTGATTGCTTTCAGCAAAGGTTTTTTCACCAGATTCAGCGGTCCAGGAAGCTCAATTTCAAGTGGTGATCTGCCATCCATGAGTTTTACGCTGGCGTCAAGGAGTTCTCGCACGTCGTATACGCTGCCCCATACTTCCGGAACGCCACGGTCTACGCCCATAAGTCCGTATACAGCTTCCATTGCGGTACGAACAGAATATTCTGTAGTGAATATAGTGTCTCTTGGAGTCTCAGCGAACTGGCCAAGGAATGCGAAGTTCACACAGCCATCCGGGATTACGTCCGGTCTGTCGCCTTTGGCTCTTGGCATAAAGAATGCAGTGATGTAAGGCATCATGGTCGGTACGCAGACTGCGCTGTTTTCAGCCAGATTCTCAATCTGATCAGTCGGTACGCCCATATGGTACAGCCACTCTTCCGTGATTTCTTTACCGGTACACTCTTTCATTGGTTTCTTTACATAATCGCCAGGTACATCTGTGAAGAGACCATATACCCAGACACAAACCTTATCTTTATCCTGATCCTTGAACTGACCCTGACGGTTGATGGTCCAGCTTAACAGCCAGCTGGAATCCTGACAGCTTACAATACCGCCGGTAACAACCTTTCCGCTCTTTGGATCTCGCTTGCAGATGTCGGTAATATAAGGAATGATCTTATCATCCAGTGTGGTAACAGTTGCAGATTCCCAGTTGGTCTTCGCAATGTCGGAGCAGAATTTCTCCGGATGTCCGAAAGACGGATCCTGTTTTGCAATATTTTTCCAAAGGCTCCAGCAGCCGCTTGTACGAACCTCAGCATCTCCGTTTGGAGCGTGATTCTGGTCACCGTAGATAGTTCCCTCTGTACAGCTTCCGTTGGTAACAAATACGTAGTCATTCTCAGTAAGAAGGATTCCCTTCTCAACACCCTTTACCTTGCACTCAATGGCAGTGGCCACTTTTTTGCCATCATGGATATCAAAGATTACATTGGTAACCTCTGTGTTGAACTGGAAGTCAACGCCTGCATCCTCCAGATATTTCTTCATTGGAAGGATCAGGGACTCATACTGGTTGTATTTGGTGAATTTCAGAGCACTGAAATCCGGAAGTCCGCCAATATGGTGGATGAAACGCTGGATGTAAAGCTTCATCTCCAGTGCGCTGTGCCAGTTTTCGAATGCAAACATGGTTCTCCAGTATAACCAGAATGTGGAATTCAGAACCTCATCATCGAATACATCCTCAATGGTCTTGTCATAAAGATCCTCATCCTTTGTGAAGAACAGCTTCATGATCTCCATGCAGCCCTTCTGGCTCAGGTTGAATTTGCCATCTGTATGGGCGTCTTTGCCCTGATTTACAGTAGCACGGCAAAGGGAATAGTTGGGATCATGTTTGTTCAGCCAGTAGTACTCGTCCAGAACGGATGCGCCTGGTTTTTCCAGAGATGGAATGCTGTGGAAAAGATCCCAGAGGCACTCGAAATGGTTCTCCATCTCACGGCCGCCTCGCATGACGTATCCTCTCATCGGATCAAAAATACCGTCGCATGCACCGCCTGCAATGTCCATCGCTTCCAGGATGTGAATGTGGTCGCCAGGCATCTGTGCGTCTCTTACAAGGAAGCAAGCTGCTGCCAGAGAAGCAAGTCCGCTTCCTACCAGATATGCATGCTTGTCATCTACGCCTTCCGGTTTCTCTGGGCGGGCAAATGCTTCGTAGTTACCGTTTGTATAATAAATGCCCTTGCTGTTTTTCTCATTTTTGCCACGCTCTGTATTGCGGTAATTCGGGTCTACGTGTGCTTCTGTGATCTGTTTCTCTTCGCGGCTCTTGTTTGCCAGAACTGCTGCTCCTGCACCTGCTGCAGCAAGTGCTGCCATACCTAATACGGAATGTTTTTTCTTTGACATAAAAATTACCACCTTTCTGAAATTTGCCGTTACATTATTTCCGGCTATCTGTGTTTATTCTTGTTTTAACTTTTCGAATCAGCTTCTAAGCTTTCTCAGTTTTGTTTCCTAACCTTCAGATAAAAAGCTTTTATTTGACTGATTCGAAATTCTGCTGCCTTTTATTTAGTATTTCCTGTTTCTGAGTGTATTCTACGTCAAAAAATAATTTTCCTCAATTTACAAAACAAGACGGATGACAAAAAACTTATCATCCGCCTTACTTTGTAAAGTTGATTTCGAAAACTTTATGTCCCGCCCTTTCAGGATTAAAGCTGCTATGCCATAGTTATCCCTTATTTTCCGGATAAACTTAATCTTTATTGCCTTTCCTTCTCCATATTCCGCAGAGAATTCCCAATATTTCCATGCATGGTCACGCAGACCATATTCGCGATTTCTTCTGGGGCTTCCTTCATTCCTCTCTTGATCCAATCAAGCATAACACCTACGAAACTGTATTTGTAAAAATCCGCAATAAATTTCTTCTGTTCCTCTGTAACCCTCAGATTCTCGCTCTGCTCTTCCACCACTCCTTCGATCAGCTGATAGGTCAGGCTGTACAGATAATTTTCCACCTGCTCTCGTTTCACAGAGCGATACACGTTCAAGATAAATGGTTTATTTTCCAAAACAGCCTCAAAAATCTGCTGAAGCCCTTCCTGCCAGGTGTCGTAAGTCTTTTTTCCCTGCAAAGCCCGGGAAGCGTCCTCAATACAGGACCATTCTACCAGGTCATAAATGTCTTTAAAATGATAGTAAAAAGCCATTCGGCTAATTCCGCAATCTGTAGTCAGGTCGCTGATGGTGATCTTGTCCAGAGGCTTCTGAAGGAGAAATTTCTTCAGAGACTCTTCCAGTGCATTTTTTGTGATATTGTTCATTCAGATGTGCTCCTCCTGATAATATTTATTTTGCAGTATGGCATCATGCAATACATGAGGTCTGTACAATTTCTAGAGCGTGTTTGAAAAATCATTCCCACAATCTGCAGGCTCTAAGGATTTTATAAAGCCTTTTTGAATTTTTGTCAACAGGAGCACTATGGAAAAAAGCAGATATCCGCCTCCGAACTTATATATGCATATATTTTCTGAAATATTCATCGCCATCCTGAAATATATTTGGAAAATGTTTTCTAAAAGATGTGCATCACAATTTGTGGGAGAACATCCTCCACTTTACAAGAAAAACTCTCAATGCTACAATATTCCCCAGATATTTGACAAAAAAAGACCCTGTGGGGGAATACATAAGGAGAACACCATGGAATTAAAGCTTGAAAACGGACGTCCCGCAGATACCACGGGCAGACTTGAAAAAGAGATACGTACTTATGATTTTCTTGATGCACTTCAGGTGCCTTATCAGAGGATTGACCATGAAACTCTGATGACCATTGAAGCTTGTAAAGATGTGGATAAAGTGCTTGATGCAGTAATCTGCAAAAACCTGTTTCTCTGCAACCGCCAGGAAACGAACTTCTATCTGCTGCTCCTGCCAGGCGACAAGAAGTTTAAGACAAAGGAAGTATCTTCCCAGCTTGGCGTTGCCAGACTTTCCTTCGGCAATGAAACTTATATGGAGAAATTCCTTGATATTACACCTGGTTCTGTCAGTATACTTGGACTTATGAACGATAAGGAAAATCATGTGCAGCTGCTTATTGATGAAGACCTCCTGAAGGAACCTTACATCGGCTGTCACCCTTGTATTAACACCTCCAGCCTGAAAATTAATATGAAAGATATGATGGAAAAAATTATTCCGGCTATGAAACATGAACCGATTTTTGTGAAATTGGGACAGGAAGAATAAAATTGCAATTAACTAATTTGTATGTTACCCTTTCTTCCATTATGCCCAAAATAAAACAGACAGATACACATTTCAATCATGTACCCGCCTGTCTCATTTCAGTCTTTATTCAATTTTTATTTGCTCTTCCGCTCCTTTACCAGTGCAAATACACTCTGAAGTACAATGAAGAAGCACAGCAGGATTGCTGTTACAATGTTGGACCAGGAGCTGATCAGTTTTCCATTGGTTTTAACCAAAGTAGAAATCGTACCATTGATCAATACACCAAACAAGGAACCAAGTACATTTCCTACACCACCGGTAAGAAGTGTACCACCGATGACTGCGGAGGAAATAGCGTCCATTTCAAGGCCGGTTGCCTGGGTGGTGGTACCTGCCATGGTATTCAGGCAGTAGCAGATTCCGCCGATGGAAGTAAGGAAACTGGAAAGAATATATGCCTTCATCTGTGTTTTCTTAACATCAAGTCCCATCAGGGTTGCAGACTGCTGATTGCCACCTACTGCGTAAATACTGCGGCCGAAGCGTGTGTATTTCAGCATCAGATAAATAGCAAGAACTACGATCAATGCAACTACAACAGTTACACGAAGGTATGGAAACTGCATGATTCCCTTTTTGTTCAGATACCCTCCAAAGGGAAGGGAAATCTTAAAGCTGGAAAGAGTGGTAAAAATCTTGTCAGAAACAATACTTACCTGCTCTTTACAGATCACAGCTGTCATACCTCTGGCAAAGAACATTCCTGCCATAGTAACGATGAAAGGCTGGATTTCCAGGTAGGAAATACAGAAGCCCTGAACAATACCAAATATAATGCCAATTGCAAGAATCAGAAGCATAAGTACCGGGCTGGACCATCCCCACTGCTCAATTCCCACTGCCAGGATCATACAGTCCATAGCAACCAGGGAACCTACGGAAATATCAATACCGCCAGTAAGCATAACGCATGTCATGCCAGCTGTGATGCAGATCAGACCTGCATTGTTGATCAGGATGTTCAAAAATGTCTGGAAACGGGTAAAGCCTTTGTCCGCATATACGATACATCCTGCAGCATACATTACAAAGAATAATACAATGGTGATCAGCAGCAACAGGTTATTGCTGTTTATTTTTTTCTTTTTCATGCCCGAGCTGCCTCCTTTCCGGATTTCTTTGTCAGCTTCTTAAAGAAGGCTTTGGCTGGCTCAGCCTGAATTACTACGATAATAATAACTACGATTGCCTTAAATACCGGTGCCTGTGCAGAAGAAACACCAAGTGCATACAGAGTTGTGGTAATCGCCTGGATGGTGTACGCTCCAATGATGGAACCTGCCAGGGAAAACTTACCGCCGCCAAGGCTGTTGCCGCCAAGTGCTACAGAAAGAATTGCATCCAGCTCCATGTTCAGACCGATGTTATTGGTATCTGCTGAATAGATTCTGGAGGTTGCAACCATACCTGCAAGACCTGCACAAAGACCGCAGATTGCATAGCACATAAGGATGATCTTTGCGGAATTAAAGCCTGCGATACGGGAAGCTTTTTTGTTAATACCAACACTCTGGATGTAAGTTCCAAGTGCTGTGTAGCGAAGTACAATAGAAGCAATTGCCACACACACAGCAGCCACAATGATCGGTGTAGGAATGATTCCGCAGTAAGCGCCAAGCTTCTGGAAAGAAGGAACTCGAACATAAACGATCTGGCTGTTGCAAAGAAGAAGTCCTACTGCTCGGCCTGCCGACCATAGGATCAGGGTGGCGACCATAGGCTGAATATTCATATAGGCAACCAGAAATCCATTAAAAACGCCACAGATCAAAGTGACAAGAAGTCCGGCTCCAATGCCAACCAGCAGCGGATGCGCATATTCCTGCACATTTACATTTCCATATCCTGCAAGGATCATACAGCAGACACCTGCGTAAAGACTCATTACGGAACCAACGGAAATATCAGTACCACCAGAAGCAGATACAACAAGTGTCATACCGATTGCCAGTATGGCGATTTCACTTCCACGGTTCAGGATGTCGATCAGACGTCCGTAAAGTACATCATTCTTAATGGAAATCATAAAGAAGGAAAGCGGTGCACTTCCTGTTGCAATATCATATACTACGTTGATCAGCATGACCAGGATCATACTGAAAACCGGAAGGAACAGACGTTTCTGCGCCAGTTTTTTGAAATTACCCATTACTGCTCACCTCCTGCGATTGCTTTCATTACGTTCATCTGGTTCATATCTGCCTCATCAATCTCTCCAACCTTCTGACCGTCACGGAGAACTGCCATACGGTTACAGGTACGGAGCATTTCCTCAATCTCAGAGGAAATGAAGATCAGACTCTTTCCTTCATCTGCAAGCTTCAGAACCAGCTTCTGGATCTCTGTCTTGGTACCGATATCGATGCCTCGGGTAGGCTCGTCCAGAATCAGGAAATCCGGGTTTGTTGCAAGCCATCTTGCAAGGATAACCTTCTGCTGGTTTCCACCGGAAAGTTGTTTGATCAAAGTCTCGCGGCTTGCACATTTGATCTGGAGAAGATCAATATACTTGTCTGCAATCTCACACTGTTTTGCCATAGGGATCTTTTTCAGAACTCCCTGTTTTGCCTGAATTGCAAGGATGATATTTTCTCTTACGGACAAATCTGCAACAATTCCCTCCGCTTTACGGTCATCAGGAAGAAGTCCCATTCCAAGATGCATGGCATCAATAGGATTTTTCACCTTAACTTCCTTGCCTTTTACTTTCAAAGTACCAGTCTGGGCGCGGTCAGCACCGTAAATAGCACGTGCCAGTTCGCTTCGTCCGCTTCCAAGAAGTCCGGTAAGACCGATAACCTCTCCTTTGTGGATATCAAGGTCAAATGGTTTGATGGTTCCTGCGTGGCTTAAGCCACGGGCTTCGATTACCATCGGCTCTTTTCTCTTATCTCCTGTGCTCTCCGGTTTAATGGAAGCAAGATCGTCGAAATCTTTTCCCATCATAGCTGCTACCAGCTTCACTCTCGGAAGATCTGCGATCTCATACTCGCCAACCAGCTGACCATTTCGAAGAACGGTAATTCCGTCACATACTGCATAAACCTGTTCCAGGAAATGGGTAACAAATATGATTCCTACACCTTTCTCCTTCAGTCTGCGCATCATGGTAAAAAGCTTTTCTACTTCACGATCATCCAGTGAAGATGTGGGCTCATCCAGAATGAGCACCTTACAGTCCATATCTACAGCACGGGCAATTGCGATCATCTGCTGCAATGCCAGTGAATATTCTTCAAGATTACGTGTTACATCAACGTCAAGCTCCAGCTGTTTCATAAGGGCAGCTGCCTGACGGTTCATTGCCTTTCGGTTGACCGTTCCAAGCTTTGTCAGCGGCTCGCGGCCTATGTAAAGATTCTCTGCCACCGAAAGGTTTGGACAGAGGTTTACTTCCTGATATACAGTAGAAATGCCCTTCTTCTGGGCGTCCATGGTATCTTTATTTACGATGGGATGATCAAATCCTTCCAGATAAATCTCTCCAGCCTCAAATTTATTTACGCCGGTCAGGCACTTGATCAATGTGGATTTACCCGCGCCATTCTCTCCCATCAGCGCGCGGATTTCACCTTTTTTCAATGTCAGATCCACGCCTTCCAGTGCTTTTACACCTGGGAATGTCATGCAGATTCCCTGCATTTTCAATACTACTCCTGCTTCCAACGCGATTCCTCCCTTCCCGTTATCAACTTCATTTTTCATTCTCCTCGTTGCTCGCGAAAATTAAGGGGAAGAAAATCCGCCTTGGGACTTTCCTCCCCTATTTGTTCATCTTTATCGTTTTTCAGCTGCTTGCTGATCACCAATTTCGATGTTTACGGATTGTTTCACAGCTCTGCTGTTTTCACACTCTCCGATTGATTTTTCTGATTAGTAAGCACGTCCAGCCAGAACTTCATCAGTCATAGTTGTTGCATATTCGCTCTCGATTCCAGGTGCTACGAATGCCTGATCCTCAACAAGTGTTGTCTTCTCAAATTCTTCGCCTGCCTGCATTTTTTCGATTACGCCCTTAACAACCTCAGCCTGGATCGGGTTACACTCAACGTTGCAGTTGATCTTTCCGTCTAATGTGTACTGAAGTCCATCGTGTGTTGCATCGAAGGAAATAAGAGTTACATCGCCGTCAACACCGTAGGTGATACCTGCTGCATCCATTGCATCCATTGCGCCGTATGCTTCGTTATCGTTCTGGCAGACAACTACATTGAACTGTCCCTCGTAGGATTTGATGAAAGACTCCATAACTTCCTGGCCACCAGCCTGTGTAAAGTCACCGGACTGAGAATCAAGAATCTTCCAGTTATCATGCTCGCCAGCTACCTGATTGAATCCTTCTGTACGTCCAAGTGCTGCGGAAGCTCCTACGGAACCTTCGATTACAAGAATGTTAGCGTCTTTATCGCCAAGGTACTCAGCTAACCAGTTACCAGCTGTGATACCTTCGTTTGTTGTGTTTGTTCCAACCCATGCATCATATAAATCGTCACTTGCTTCGATCTCACGGTCTGCGATGATTACAGGGATTCCAGCATCCTGTGCTTCCTGAAGAACGGTGTCCCAGCCAGCGGACTGGATCGGAGCGATTACGATGTAATCCATATCTTTACTAATGAATGTACGAACTGCTTCAAGCTGCGCAGCATTGTCATTGTCGCAGTCTACAAGATCAAGGCTGTATCCAGCATCTTCTGAGAAAACATCCTGATAGTTCTGGGTGTTTGCTGTACGCCAGTCTGATTCATGTCCAACCTGAGCGTATCCAACTGTTACCAGATCGTCAGCGTAAACCGGCATAGCCATCATGCTGAGTGTTGCTGCTGCGAGTGCCATAACTGCTAATTTCTTTTTCATAGTGATTATTCCTCTCTTTCTTTTAGAAAAAATACTTTTGCAGGTCGCGCCTGCCATTGGTTTCTCGTTCAACACTGATCCGTTTGCTGTCTTAGCTTTCCGTCCGTTCTTTGAATCCGTGTTCTTCTTGATGTCTATAATTTAGCGAAAATCAACATAAATTTCAATATTGTTTTCCCGTCTTTTGGTTGTTTCGTCAGTTCAAACAATACAAATTTGTTGGTTTTCATAGTGAAATACAGACAAATTTATATTATAATGAATTTCAGGCAGGAAAAGGGGTGATATTTTATGATTTCTCATTTAGAAAGTTTGTTTTCTTATGATTTTGTGAAAAATATTACACCTTTTTCTATGTTTTTCGATTTGGCAAACTGTCTAAGCTGGAAAAAAAAGGGTTGATCATTTGAAAAAAGGTATAATATTTTGGGTTTTAGAAGTGAAAAAGCAGAAGATTTATTGGGAAATCATAAATAATTCATGTGAAAATTTTATGAAATAACTATCCCAGCAAAATAAAAAAACCAGAGTGGCGCGACAGATTGCGGGAATACTTTTTCAGACACGCTCTAGAGCGTGTTTGGAAAAGGCTTTCTGCAAGATGTGCGTCACAATTTGTGGGAGATTTTGTCCGGAGGAGGGCGTCGTAGCGGGCTACGACAACCGAATTCGGGCAAAATATACCGCAAAGTGGGGCGTACAGATTGCGGGAATGCTTTTTCAGACACGCTCTAACCTAAGAAAGAGGAACTAAAATATATGGCGATCAAATATAAATGGCTGGTTGAACAGCTAAGAGAAATCATTTCAGATTCTATTCAAAAGGGAATCAACAAGCTTCCCACCGAACAGGAGCTGGCTGTCAGATACCGTGTCAGCCGACAAACGGTCCGGGCTGCGCTGGCGGTTCTTGAAGATGAGCGGGAAATCCGCCGCATTAAAGGGAGCGGAGCTTACATTACCGGACTTTCCAGCCTGGAAGACCGGAATATAGTTGGAATTCTGATTCCCGATGAACAGCAATATGAATATCCTGCACTGATAAATGATATTCGTGTGGCGCTGGCTGCGGAGGGATTTTCCTGCAAGGTTTACCCCACTCACAATCATGTGGACCAGGAACGGCAAATCCTTCAGTTTCTTTTGAAAAGTCCGCTGCGAGCACTTATTGTGGAGCCTGTAAAAAGCGCCTTACCATCACCTAATACAGAGCTTTATCAAAGGCTGATACAAAGGGGAACTTCCATTTTGTTCCTGGGATGTGCTTATCCCCAGTTGTCTCAGATTCCAGTAATCTATGAAGATAATCTATATGGGGCTGGTCTTCTGGTGCAAAGTCTTGTGGAAAAAGGCCACTCTTCTATCGCCGGTATTTTCCAGATGGACGATCAGCGGGGACTTGAACGCTACCAGGGATTTCTGGATGCTATGCAAAATCAGGGGCTGACTGTACCAGACCGCAACATCTGCTGGTACACCACACAGGAACTGGATGATTTCCGTCAGAGCCAGGATATCAGCTTCCTGAAAAAATTTCTAGAACGGATCACCCCCGACTGCACTGCGTTTATTTGTGAGGATGACTTTATTGCATGGCTGTTATGGGAAGAGCTGTCGCTTGGACAGGAGAAAAAGATAGCAACTCATGCTTCCCTTTCATCCTCTCTTCAAAGCACTGGATTCAAGACTACTTCCGCCGACCATAGTTTCGAAACCACAATAGCACTAGCCGCCTTCAATACCAGCTACCTTACCACATCTGGTCTGCTCCGCGCCACAACACTGACACACCAGACACACCAGCCTGGTACTCTGGCCGCCCAAATGAGCATAAACAAATTAAAAGGACTCCCTGTCTCTTCGCAGGAAGTCCCATGGCAGTTATCACTGCCGAAATCGCATAATTAATTTTGAATATCATGCAGTCCCCTTACTCCGATATTCCCTTGGGCTGCACCCGGATTTTTTCTTAAACACATAACTGAAATAATGGGGATCCTTATATCCCACCTCCTGTGCGATCTCTCCGGACGACTTGTCCGTCTCGCGCAGGAGTTTTTTCGCTCTGTCAACACGTTTGCAGGTAATATACTCTACAAACGTCTTCTGCATATTCTGGCTGAAAATTGCGCTTAAATAGTTGGCACTCATATTCACCGCATCCGCTACTTCATTCAGGGAAATGGTCTCTTTATAGTAATTCTCATCAATATAATCCAGCACTTTCCTCATGGCGCTGTTGCCCTGAGACTCATTCTTCTCATCCCTGATATCAATGGCACTCTGAAGAATGTCCACACAATACCCTGCCACCTGCGATGCCTTGATACTGGTATCCTGATATTTTCCCTCGATCCGTTCTGTATAACCCTCTTTTTCCACACCAATGGATTCCAGATACATAATAGTTGTAAACCGAATATGAAGCACCACATAATCCCGGAACATTCTGGACTCCAGTGCCTTACTCATTCCACCCAGATATCCCTGAACGAACTCCTGGATCTCACTGCTGCTTCCTTTTGTAAGAAAATCCTTGATGATCTCCGGATTCAGCTGTGAAGAATCCACTGCTGCCAGCCGGTTCTCTCCCTGCGAATTTACATAACTCTCCAAAGTATCTTCTGTAAGCACATGCAGTCCCGGCACCATAAAACGATATGCAAAATAATGATTCACACTCTGATAACACTGGGAAAGCAAGCTCAATCTCTCCACTGGTTTTCCTACAGCTACATACCAGTCCATCTGCTCTTCCCCTTCGCAGGTCCGCTTCACATACTCCACGCAATTATCTGTCAGCTCCGGAAGCCGGGACAATTCCCCCTTTACCAGAACTCCGTAACTGTTTACATTCCAGCGGAAAAGCAGATACTGGGGATAGCGGAGAAAATAATGAAGCACTTCATCCTGTTTCCGAAGAAAACCTGCCATCTTGTCCTTATTTTTCTCCTGTAAATACAGGAAAAGCAGATTATATCCTGCTGCCGTAATTTCTATAGACTGACGCTCTGCCTCATCATAAATCTCCTTAACCGACAGCTCCCCCTCCAGAATTTTTTCCATAAAACGCCGTCTGGAAAACTGCTCATACTCCTGGATCTCATTCTGAAACTGGGTGCGGTAGTCCTCCTGCTCCTGATCCTGCTCGATCTTATCTTTCAGTTCAAGAAGTACATTTTTCAGCTTCATTCTGGTAACCGGCTTCAGCAGATACTGGTCAACACCAACTTCAATTGCCTGTCTTGCATATTCAAAATCATCATAACCACTGATAATAATAATCTTCATCCGCGGAAATTCTTTGCTCACAATTTTACTTAAGGAAAGCCCATCCATAAAAGGCATTTTAATATCCGTGATCAATACATCCGGCTTCGTCTTACGGATCAGGGGCAAAGCCATTTCCCCATCTGCTGCTTCCCCTACAAAACGGTATCCGAACTGATCCCAGGGAATCCTGTCTCTGAGCCCTTCGCGGATCACCGTCTCATCTTCAACCAGAAATACCTTCCGTAACATTTTCTTCCTCCCCAACGTTCTCCTGGGTATACACCCGCTCCGGAACATAATATGCTTTCTCTATTTCTTTACCATCTTCCATATCCTGAATGATCTGCTCCACGTATTTTCCCTGGTCAGGATTACACTGGACATCAATGTTGATCTCCCCGTTTCTCACCAGCTCCACGCCCGCATCCACTGCGTCAAAGGAAATTACCGTAATATCGCCGTCCACTCCTGCAGTTTTTCCTGCTTCTCTGATGGCTTCAAGAGCACCAAAAGTCATGTCATCGTTCTGTGAAACCACCACATCTATGTCCTCATACTGATCCAGAAGCCTTGCCATCTCTTCTTTTCCTTTGGCTGTGGTAAATTCTCCGTCTACCTGCTGCAAAATGTTCCAATTGCGCTGCACCTTTGCCACTTCATTGAATCCACGGGTTCTGCCGATGGTGGCGGAGGCGCCTTTGGTTCCTTTCAGCACTACGATGTTAACTTCGTCGTCTTCCCTGCCCTGCTTTTTCATGTAATCCTCAAGCCAGTAACCGGCATCCTGTCCTTCGCAGACAAAATCGGAACCAACCCAGGAAGCATAGAGGGAGTCATCATCCACAGAAACCTTACGGTCTATGAGAATTACCGGAATCCCGGCATCCTTCGCCTCCTGAAGCACAGTGTCCCAGCCAGATTCCTCAATAGGAGAAAGTACGATATAATCCACCTGCTGGGAAATAAAGCTTCGGATGGCCTTGATCTGATTGGCCTGTTTCTGTCTGGCATTGTCAAAAATCAGCATGTAGCCGTTTGCCCTGGTGAACGCATCCTGAATGGACTGCGTGTGGGCACTTCGCCATACAGATTCGCTTCCCACCTGGGAAACACCTACTACGATCAGATTGTCGTCCTCCGCAGGAGTTTCCTGCACTTTACTGCTGCTCAAAGGACTTCCCAGAAGAACCAGTGCCACAAGCATAAACACAACCGGTGCTACAGCCCAGATGTTTTTTCTTATAAACTGTCTCATACGCCTGTCTCCTCCTGCTGTGGCCGTCCACCCTCAATTATCTTATTGGCATTCTGCTGTTTCGGATTACTTTTTATTTTTTTATTTGCGTCAGAATTCACGCTGTTGCCGACTTCAACTACTTTTGCTGTATCATTCCCTGTTTTCTCAACCGGAGCTTCCAGAATAGCCGGAATTACAATCTCCACTGTAGTTCCCTTCCCCTTCTGTGACTGGATCTTCATTCCATACTCCGGTCCGAAATACATGTGGATACGCTCATTTACATTTGCCAGACCAAACCCCTTCTCCGTCTCCTGGCAGGGCTTCTCGATCTGCTGACGAAGCTGTTCAAGCTCATCCTCATCCATGCCCACACCATCATCCCGGACAGTCAGACGGATAATATCTCCCTCTTTTTCCCCATGAATGTGAATACATCCCTTAGCACGTTTATACTTGATTCCATGGTAAAGTGCATTCTCCACCACCGGCTGAAGAGTCAGCTTCAGAATCTGATATCTATAAATTACCTGATCCAGCTGAATATCATATTCCAGAATATCCCGGTAACGCATTTCCTGGATCTGGAGATAACTGCTGATATGCTTCTCTTCTTCCTTAATGGAGATAAATTCCTTCCCTTTGCTGAGGATCTCACGGAAAAAGTCCGACAGTGTAACAACCATGGTCACCGCTTCGTCCGGCTCATTGGACTCGATCAGCCACACAATGGTGTCCAGCGTATTATAAAGAAAATGAGGCTGGATCTGCTCCTGAAGAAGGCGCAGATCTGCTTTTCGCATTTTCCGCTCGTCTTCCTTCACCTTATCGATCAGAGACTGCATGCTTCCTGCCATTTTGTTAAAGCTCACTGCAAGCTCAGCCACCTCATCCTCGGAATCCGCCTGGGCTCTGGCATTAAAATCACCCTGAGCGATTTTCTCCGTAGCCTGGTTCAGCTGACTGATAGGCTGTATAATACCGGAAACGATCATCACCGCGCTGACTGCAACCACAATGATCAGCACGCCGATCAGCACACTGCACACCACCATAAACCGCCTGATCTGATCCTGCAGGGTATCCGTGACCTTGTCCATATAACGTGTCTGATAATAAATATAATACTGAATATCGTCCTGGATCAATTCTGTCAGAATGTAAATATTGTTGTCCAGCTTCTCAATATTCTCATTATATCTGCCACCGGCAGAAATGCTGTCCACAATATCGTCCACCCTTTTTTCCAGGGTATCGATATTGCGAAGAAGGCTCTCCAGCCACAGCTTGCTCTCAGATTCTGTGGTAATGGCTGTCAGTCTGGTAAACTCGCTGCGTAGTTCATCTATTAAAGTATATGGATTCTTAAGACTTTTGTCTGTTTCGATGGTATCCAGAGTGACGTAGCCAACAACCAGCTTATACAGGCTCTCGTCCATCTCTTCTTTGAAATTCAGATTGTAATTGTTCGCTACAGTCATGTTGCTTACGATCTCATCGTAGGTATTGCTGTAGCTTGCCATCGAGGCAAGAAGATACATCACAAGAAGAATAAACGGCAGTGTTACCACTGCCGCCAGTGTAAGAATTTTCTTTTTCATAAAGTAAAACTTACCCCCACTCCCGCAGGTCCCCCGACCTGCAAATGCTGCTGTTCACGATCTTTCCCAAAAACACTTCGCCGAACAATACCGCAATATAATACATTATAATAATCCATGCCTACTGCACCGTCTCAATCATCTTCCCCACATAAGAATTCTGCACAAGCATAGGCTGCTCTGCTGCTCTCTTCATTTCCACCTGGATATTGCCCTGAATATCCTGCAAACACTCCAGAAGCAGCGGATTGAAGGTTCCGCACTCACCAGCCAGGATCATCTCCATAGCCTTCTCATGGGAAAATGCTTTCTTATAAACACGCTCGCTTGTCAGTGCATCATATACATCCGCAACAGAAACCACCTGGGCTGCAATCGGAATTTCTTCCCCCTTCAGACCATCCGGATAGCCCTTGCCGTCATAGCGCTCGTGGTGCCATCTGCAGATCTGGTAAGCCACCTTCACAAGCTCCTCATCCTGATATACCCCAAGACTCTTCAGCATGGAAGCACCGATCAGGGTATGCTTTTTCATTTCCTCAAACTCTTCATTTGTCAGTCTGCCTGGTTTATTCAAAATCTTCTCATCGATTCCCACTTTACCAATATCGTGAAGGGCAGATGCTATTGTGATCATGTACTGGTCAGACCATTTCAGATCATATTTGTCCGTTTTCTGCATCAGTCTGTCCAACAGAAATCCGGTCAACATCTTTATGTGCTGAACGTGCTGACCGCTCTCTCCATTACGAAATTCTACGATATGGCTGAGAATATCTATCAAAATTTGACTATTTTTTTCTTTTTCGCGAATTTGATCCGTTACAAGTGTGATTAGGCGCCTCTGTTTTGCGTATAATTTAATAGTATTATATACACGCCGGTAAACAACCCTGGCATCAAACGGGCGGCTGATATAGTCTGAAACTCCCATTTCATACGCCCGGCGTATATATGATTCTGTCTCCTCACTGGAGATCATGATGACCGGAATGTCCTCGATCCAATGGTTCCGGTTCATCTCCTCAAGAACTGCAAAGCCGTCCATGCCAGGCATTACAATATCAAGCAACACCAGTGAGATTCCTGCACCATACTCCCGAAGCACGGAGAGACATTCCTCCCCATTGCTTACTTCCATAGTCTTAAAATCATGGTGCAGAATCTCCGCAAGAATATCACGGTTCAGCTCAGCATCATCCACGATCAGAATCTGCTGTTTCAGCTCATCACGATTAACCTCTGCGCCATCTGCATTTCCATCTTTTATCTCATTAGACTCGGTTACCACCAGATTCTTACGGGTTTTCGCCTGGTACATAAAGCGGTCAGCTCTTCCTACCACACTTCCGATGGTTTCATCTGCCCCGGCAATTGTTCCTCCAATGCTCACAGAAAGCTGAATTCCTGCATATCCCGGCACAGCAGCCAGATGGATCTTATCATGGATTTCCTGCAGTCTTCCGGCAAATTTCACTTCTGTTACTCCGGGAAGCACCAGAAGAAACTCATCCCCTCCATAGCGGATCAGAATATCATCCTTACGGATATGCTTGCATATGGTTTCTGCAACAACAGTCAGTGCCATATCCCCGGCATTATGTCCATATGTGTCGTTATAAAGCTTAAAATCGTCCAGATCGATCATGGCAATTCCAGCCGGTCCCATCTTGGACTTCAATTCTTCTTCATAATAGCGTCTGTTGTATGCCTTCGTAAGAACATCCTGATACAGTCTCTCGTTATATCCGGTAAGGCTTCTGATCAGGCGCTCATGATCTTTCCGGTCGATCAGGCTGTTTTTGTCCATTTTCTTCAAAAGCTCCATTACATAAGGCTTGCCGTCAATTTCCAGATAATTTGCTACGATCTGATAAATGTCATCTCCAATAAATTCCAGCTTGCACAGCTCTGTCTTCCGTAAAAAGGCATCCAGGGCCACACATCCCTGGCAAAAATGCCCTATGCACAAATCTGCCTTTTTTGTCTGTCCGCCCTCTGCTGCCAACAGACCTTCTGCATTCAATTTCTCCAGTTTATCCTGGTCAAGAAGCCTTACAAAGTTAAAAACCTTACGGTAACAGACCATCTCGTATTCTGCCTGCTCCATGGTGATTTTGTAATCTGATACCATACTTTATCCATCCTTCTTCGTTGTAAAGCATATTTGGACAATAAGCTTTCTCAACTCTTCCTCTGTATATGCAATATAATCTGGTTTTTCCATACCTTCCGGAACCGTATAACGGTGATGGTTCATCCAGATGGTCTTCCATCCGGCATTTTTTGCACCTGCAATGTCATTCTCCAGAGAATCCCCGATCATAAAAGTATTCTCCGGCTTCATTCCCCATTTTTCTTCTGCCATGCGGAAAATCTGCACATCCGGCTTGGCCACGCCCACGCCTGCAGACACGATCAGCTGATCCTCTGTAAACCATTTATCAAGTCCCAATGTGTGAAACTTCTGAACCTGATGGGAAAAAGGTCCGTTAGTGATCACGCCCATTTTCACTCCGGCAGCTTCGCATTCGTCCAGCAGTTGTGTCATTACCCCTGAAACATGAAGATGGGACTGATTCTCTTTATATCTCTTCTGGAAGAGCTCTGCCTGCTCTCTGGTAAAGGGAATTCCCAGGTCTTTCATAGTATTTTCAATTCTGTAAATCCGGGATTCATGAATGGAAACCTGTCCACTCTCGCTGAACAGAAACATTTCAGCGCTTCTTTTCCCGAAAATCCGGTAAAACAGCTCCGGATCCGGAAGCTTCCTGCCCAGACTGAACTCACAGGCTGTAAGCAACGGCTCCATCTGGCTGTATAAGGTATCATCTATATCGAAAACCAGAAATCTTTCGTTGTTCATTTTGCTGACTCTTTTCCTTTTTCGTATAACTCTAAAAAATATTATGCCGCAGTCTGCAGACAATAAAATAATTATACCTTTTTAAGGTAGGTTACGCAATCTATTATTCAGTTTTCTATGTGTTTTCTAACTATTTCAAAGCAGAGTATATTTGAAAAATCTGTTTCGCAACCGGCATGCCTCGCTTTGTGGGAAATTTTGCCCGAAAAAAGAGGTTCACCTTTTTTACAGATGAACCTCTCTCATTCTATTATTTACATTTCCGTGGCTGAATCAATCCCGGTTCTCCTGCCTTAGAGCGTGTCTAAAAAGCATTCCGGCAATCTGTATGCCTTACTAGAGCGTATTCGCCCAAGTGTTTAATTCCAGCCCTCGCCGTACTGGAGACCTGAGCCGCCTTCGTTATTCTCCCAGTCTTCCAGAAGATTATCATCCTGGCTGCTTCCCTGACCGTCACCGTTGTCCTTGGAATCCGTATTCTGTGTATTTGTGTTCTCGCCAAGAGTTACAGTTACTGTCTCTTCTTTGTAACCTTTTCCATCCGGAACCTCAATGGTAAGCTCTACCTCCTCACCAGGCTCGTAGTAGGAAAGGAAATCAACCAGCTGTTCCTTGGTTGTAACAACCTTGCCTGCAAATTTTGTAATGATGGATTTTGCTTCAATGCCAGCCTCATCAGCTGCACCGCCTTCTGTTACGTCTCTTACAAGAACGCCTTCCGGAACACCATATGCTTCACTTACTTCACTGTCAACACTCTTAACTGTGATTCCCAGAACACCGTGGTTATCAACTTTATCTCTGGTCTCCTCATTCATCAGGCTCTCCAGAGTATCTGTTACATCAGAAATTGCAATTGCATAACCGATACCCTCAACCTCTGTGGAAGCAAGCTTTGCAGAGTTGATACCAACAACCTCACCGTTCATGTTCAGAAGTGCACCACCGCTGTTGCCTGGGTTGATTGCTGCATCTGTCTGGATCAGGTTTGTAGCGGAATTGCTGTCGCTGTCATAATCGCCGACTGTATCATCAGAATTCAGCTGACGGTTCTTGGCACTTACAATACCGGTTGTTACGGACTGACCGTAACCAAGTGCGTTACCAATTGCAACAACCTGTGCGCCAACCTTCAGGTCATCGGAATTACCGATGGTTGCGATCGTAATGGCATCCATTGTATCGCTGTCAATATCATCCAGGGAAACTGCTACAACTGCAAGATCCTTCTCGCTGTCATAGCCTTTTACCTTAGCCTCACATGCTGTGCTGTCGCAGAAGCCAACTGATAAGGTCTCCGCACCTTCTACTACATGATAGTTGGTTGCGATCAGAAGCTCGGAATCGTTCTTACCAATGATAATACCGGAACCGCTTCCCTGAACCTCCTGTTCCTGGGATGGTGAATAAGCACCGTACTGGCCAAACATTCCGTAGTAGTTCTGAACCTCTTCTACAGATTTAGTTGTAATGGAAACGATACTTGGCATTGCCGCTTCTACAATATCAGATACATCAAGGCTACCCTTTGCTGTACTCTCATCTTTGCTGTCATCCTTGGAATCATCTGATTTCTTCTCGGATTTCAGCAGCTCAACCTTATCTTCGCTTGCTGCCTGTACACTCTGCTCATAGCCTGTCAGATAGTTAACTCCTGTATATGTTCCTGCTGCAAGGCCGCCTGCCAGTACTGCACAAAGACTAATGCTTGCTGCCTTTTTAAGTTTTCTCTTTAATTCTTCATTTCTATTCTTCATGATAAAAGCCTCCTTTAGAAACTCCTTTATGTTCTCTTCATTTGATAGTTCACAGTATAGAGACAATTTGTGTTCTCTTTGTGGGAAAAATGTGTTTAAATTGTTAAATTCCGCCTTTTAATATTAGAGCGTGTTTGAAAAATCATTCCCGCAATCTGCACGCCCCACTTTGCGGGAGATTTCACCCGAATTCGGTTGCCGTAGCCCGCTACGGCGCCCTCATCCGAGCGAAATCTCCCACAAATTGTGACGCACATCTTGCAAAAAGCCTTTTTTAAACACGCTCTAGCATAGCACAAAACAGAAAAAAAGTCATCTGTCAGAAAATGTGCTGGCGTTCACAAAATCATCATACCCCTGTGTTAAGATACAGGTGAATCGTACAAAAAGGTATAAAAACCATGCGATAAATGAGGTTAACCAAAAAGGGAGGACAAGATATGGATACATTAAAAATCCTTGTAGTGGATGATGAAAGCCGAATGAGAAAGCTTGTAAAAGACTTTTTAACAAAGAAGAATTTTCAGGTGCTGGAAGCAGGAGATGGAGAGGAAGCCATGGATATCTTTTATAAAGAAAAAGATATTGCCCTGATCATCCTGGATGTAATGATGCCAAAGATGGACGGCTGGGAAGTATGCCGTGAGGTGCGCAAGAATTCCAAAGTGCCGATCATTATGCTGACAGCAAGAGGAGATGAGCGTGATGAGCTTCTTGGTTTTGACCTGGGTGTGGATGAGTATATTTCCAAGCCATTCAGCCCGAAGATCTTGGTAGCCAGAGTAGAAGCTATCCTTCGCCGTACCGGACAGACCGGAGCGGAAGATGTGCTCAGCGCAGGGGGAATTGTGATCGATAAGGCTGCCCATCTTGCAACAGTCGATGACAAGCCTATGGATCTTAGCTTTAAGGAATTTGAGCTTCTTACTTACTTTTTGGAAAATCAGGGAATTGCTCTTTCCAGGGAAAAAATCCTTAATTCTGTTTGGAATTATGATTATTTCGGAGATGCCAGAACCATTGACACACATGTGAAGAAATTAAGAAGTAAAATGGGGGATAAAGGCGAGTACATCAAGACCGTATGGGGAATGGGCTACAAGTTTGAGGTAGAGTAATGAAGAAAACGAAGAAGCCAAAGAAAATCCGTTCCATAAAGCATCAGATCACATTTACATTTATAGGACTTTTGTTTCTTTCTATTCTTACGATTTCTGTGATCAACGGAGCATTTCTGGAAAAATATTATGTGTCAAAAAAGACGGAAACCCTTTTGGAAGCAAAGGAAGTGCTCAGTCAGATCAACACGGATTCCATGACAGAGGACGATGTGGAAAGTGAGCAGGAGGATTTGTCCTCTGAGATTATTCAGGCAAGCTCCAGGAATAATCTGACCTGGGTGGTTGTCAATGAGGATAATACGAAATATCTGTGCTGGCCGGAGAATGAAGATCAGCTGAGAAGCAAGCTGTTTTTTGGTTATGCCAGTGATCTTGACATGGATAACGGAAAAGGCACAGTTCTGAAACAGACGGATAACTGTGTGGTTCAGCAGGTACATGACCGTTTCGTTGGCATGGATTATGTAGAGTGCTGGGGAAAGTTTGACAACGGCAATTATTTCCTGATCCGAAGTCCTCTGGAAAGTATCCAGGAAAGCGCAAATATTTCCAATAAGTTTTATTTCTTTGTAGGAATTGTCATTATTGTTATAAGTGGAATGTGTATTATGGCAGTAACCAGAAAGCTGACCAGACCTATTTCCGAGCTGACGGAGCTTTCCCGTAAGATGACAGATCTTGATTTTGAAGCCAGATATAAAAGCAAGGCCGGCAATGAAATTGATGTGCTGGGAGATAATTTTAACAAGATGTCCAGTCAGCTGGAGCATACCATTTCCGAGCTGAAATCTGCAAACAATGAGCTGCAGAAGGATATTGAGAATAAGGTGAAAATCGATGAAATGCGAAAAGAGTTTCTGGATAATGTTTCCCATGAGCTGAAGACACCCATTGCTCTTGTGCAGGGGTATGCAGAAGGTCTGAAGGAGAACATTAATGATGATCCGGAAAGCATGGATTTTTACTGTGACGTCATTATTGATGAAGCTGCCAAGATGACTAAGCTGGTAAAGAATCTTCTTACGCTGAATCAGCTGGAGTCCGGAAAAGACGCAGCTGTTATGGAGCGTTTTGACCTGACTGCATTGATCAAAGGCGTTCTTTCCACCATGGATATCATGATCAGGCAGAAAGAAGCCCGGGTGATTTTTAATGAGACAGAGCCTCTTTATGTCTGGGCAGATGAGTTTAAGACAGAAGAAGTTGTGACGAATTATGTAAGCAATGCCCTGCATCATCTGGATGGAGAAAAAATCGTGGAGATCAAAGTCCAGAAACAGGAAGACAGAGTGAAAGTAACGGTATTTAATACCGGAACCCCAATCCCGGAAGCCGATCTCCCGAATTTGTGGAACAAGTTCTACAAGGTAGACAAAGCACGTACCAGAGAGTATGGCGGAAGCGGAATCGGACTTTCTATTGTAAAGGCTATTATGGAAGGTATGAATCAGCAGTACGGTGTTCAGAACTTTGATAACGGGGTGGAATTCTGGTTTACCCTGGATCGGAAATAATTGTTTTATTTAGCTCTTTGCAACCGCCTGTTTTTGCGTTATACTGTAAGAATATGAAAGTGTATGTTCAGCAATATTGTGCTTTGGGAAGGCAGTATTTGCTGATTAAAAGCATTTATATGATGGCAGAAAATGCTGCACACAATAGACGCAGTATTGACGAAAAACAGACAACAGGAGGAGCCCGAATGATAGCAATAATTGACTATGATGCAGGCAATATAAAAAGTGTGGAAAAAGCCCTTCATTACCTTGGAGAGGAAACTGTAGTTTCCAGAGATCCTCAGGTATTACTGAGTGCAGATAAAGTAATTCTTCCAGGTGTTGGAAGCTTTGGAGATGCCATGAATAATCTGAATAAATTCGGACTTGTTCCTGTGATCCGGGAGATTACAGAGAAAGGAACCCCATTCCTTGGAATCTGCCTGGGGCTGCAGCTTCTTTTCGAATCCAGTGACGAAACTCCGGGAGTGGAGGGACTTGGAATTTTGAAAGGTAAGATCGTGAAGATTCCCCCGGCTCCTGGACTTAAAATTCCTCACATGGGATGGAATTCTCTTCACCTTCAGAATGATGGCCGCCTGTTTAAAGGAATTCCGGAAGAGACTTACGTCTACTTTGTTCATTCCTACTACCTTCAGGCAAAAGAACCTGAAATCGTGAAGGCGACTGCGCAGTATGGCGTAACTATTCATGCCTCCGTTGAAAAGGACAACATATTTGCCTGCCAGTTCCACCCGGAGAAGAGCAGCAAGTACGGTCTGAAAATACTGGAGAATTTTGCGAAGCTTGGGAAGGAGGCATAATTATGTTTACAAAGCGAATTATTCCCTGTCTGGATGTAAATAATGGACGAGTAGTGAAAGGTGTTAATTTCGTAGACCTGAAGGATGCAGGAGATCCTGTGGAAATTGCGAAAGCATACGACGCAGCAGGAGCAGATGAAGTGGTATTTCTTGACATTACAGCCTCCTGTGAACAGCGTGACACAGTAGTAGATATGGTGCGAAAAGTTGCAGCCAACGTATTCATTCCATTTACAGTTGGCGGCGGGATCCGTACTGTAGATGATTTCCGGAAGCTGCTCCGCGAAGGTGCAGACAAGATTTCTGTAAACTCCGCAGCCATTGACCGTCCGGAATTAATCCGTGAGGCAGCAGATAAATTCGGCAGCCAGTGTGTAGTAGTTGCCATTGACGCTAAGCGTCGTCCTGACGGCGGCTGGAACATCTATAAGCATGGCGGTCGTCTGGATACAGGCATTGATGCCATTGAGTGGGCGAAGAAAGCAGAAGCCCTTGGTGCAGGAGAAATCCTCCTTACCAGCATGGACTGTGATGGTACCAAGGCTGGCTACGACATCCCATTAACCCGCGCAGTATCTGATGCCGTATCCATCCCGGTCATCGCTTCCGGTGGTGCCGGTACCCTGGAACACTTCTACGAAGGCCTTACCGACGGCGGTGCCGATGCAGTTCTGGCAGCTTCCCTGTTCCACTATAAAGAACTGGAAATTTCTCAGGTGAAGGATTACCTGGCTGAAAAAGGTGTTCCGGTAAGACGATAGAATATTAAAATTGCTATTTAATGTGTTGGTCGTTATTCCGGACGCGATTTCACAATGTATATTCACCGCCGCACGTCGCAACGTTCCGGCAAGCTAATGACTAACTACGACTAAGACGCTCAGGAAAGCCTTCGCGCCTAAGTCTCCGTAAGTCATGGATCTCGCCTCCACTAAAACCGCTCCTGAAATGCGCGGCTTGC